>JRYK01000142.1_pt1 | contig 132441 bp, 94 predicted proteins | sample 235381 | NCBI WGS metagenome assembly JRYK01 (sample SAMN03074220, study PRJNA261476) | activated sludge metagenome | biome: Wastewater Treatment Plant; feature: Wastewater; material: Activated sludge; isolation source: activated biomass of a wastewaster treatment plant treating hydrocarbon... ... | reverse complement strand
TTCTTGTCTCAATATTTCGCTTGGCAGCGCTCGCTCATATTTCTTTTCACAGTAAAAAAAAATATTCAAATTGGAATCTCCCTTCTTTAAACAGTATGAAATATGGCTACATGGGGCGCCTCATCCTGGTATTGCCAGGCCCGGTACATACCTTCCGTATTAAAACTTAAATGCAAATGGCCATTTTTATCAACGGCGATAATTCCCCCATCGCCCTGAATTTTAGGAAGCAGTTTATGGACCACATGATCCGCCGCCTGTTGAAGATTTTTCTTACCATACAACATCAGAGAAGCAATGTGAAAAGCAACATTGAGTCGCATAAAATACTCACCAGATCCTGTACACGAAACGGCACAACTCTGATTATCTGCCCAGGTACCACTTCCGATGATAGGTGTATCCCCTATGCGACCAAACTTTTTGTTGGTCATCCCACCGGTGGAGGTTGCTGCTGCCAGGTTTCCATCACCATCGTATGCTACCGCGCCCACCGTTCCAAATTTACGATCGTCATGGTCTAATAACACTTTCTTCTCTCTCTTTGCAAGCAACAATTGTTTGTATCGAAGTTCAGTAAAAAAATAATCGCTTGGAAACTTTTTAAATCCATGCTTCCAAGCAAATTTCTCCGCCCCCTTTCCAGCAAGTAGAACATGTTCAGATTTCTCCATAACCGTTCTAGCCAACAATACCGGGTTTTTGATGTGCTGCAACATGGCCACAGATCCAGCATCCAGGTTGCGCCCATCCATAATGGATGCATCCATTTCCTGACGACCCTTCGAATTGAACACCGAACCTCTACCCGCATTGAACAAAGGCAAATTCTCTAAAACAACAACCGCCTTCGTGACCGCATCAAGGGCAGTGCCCCCTTTTGATAATACCTTATATCCTGATGACAATGCTTTCTGTAATGCCTTTCGATATTGCTGTTCTGTTTTGGCATCCATTTGATTTTGCAGTATGGTTCCCGCCCCGCCATGAATGGCTATACAAAATTTTTTCACAACTGTTTATTTGCTGCAAAGGTAGAACCTGAATCCGGATGATAAAAGATTTCTTACTGCTCCTCAAGGTTAAAAAACTTCCTTTTTCTTATCTTGCCTCTCTATGCCTGAAACATTAAAAAACCTGGTCTTATTGCATGGCGCTCTTGGAAGTCGCGAACAGATGGAAAGCCTTAAAAACATACTTTCCAACGAATACCGAATATTGAATCCTGATTTATTTGGCCATGGATTACTCAGTGAAATGCATCATGACTTTGGCATTCCTCTTATGGCTCATGACTTGGAAAAGTTTCTGACCGAAAATGAACTAACGAACGTTCATGTCTTTGGCTACAGCATGGGAGGCTACGTCGCTTTATTTCATAATATTTTATATCCTGACAGAATTAATAAAATCATTTGTCTTGGAACCAAATTTCATTGGACACCACTGTTTGCAGCTCACGAAACTCAAAACTTAAAACCTTCCTGGCTGTCTGAAAATGCTCCAAAGTTTGCCCAACTACTCCAAAAGAGACATGGGGATTTCTGGAGCCAGATGGTCAATCAAACAGCGCAAATGATGCTAAATTTAGGTGAACAACCCTTGCTGGACAATTTATTACTCAGCAAGGTGAAGGCCAGTTGCCTTATACTCCGTGGAGACCAGGACACTATGGTCAATGCAGAGGAAACTCAATGGGCTGCACGATGTATCCCAAAAGCCGTTACCGGTATAGTAGAGCAATCCCCGCATGCCATTGAAAAAGTTGATTTGACCAAAATGATTAAGTTCATGGACTTTTTTAAAGACTAATTTTGTTATATTATCGCAAATATCTTTGTAATCTAAAATGTTTAATAACGAATAAATTTTGTAATATGAAATATGATAATTGTCAAAGCTGCGGGATGCCAATGAAAAAAGATCCACAGGGTGGTGGAACGGAACGCGATGGAAGTCGAAGTACTTTGTATTGTTCCTTTTGTTATGCCAATGGTGAGTTTATGGATCCTTCCATTGATACTGCTGAAAAAATGCAGGCATTTGTCAAAGAAAAATTGAAATCAATGGGATTCCCGGGATTCATTGCGGGGTGGTTTACCAAAGGAATTCCCAAACTCAAACGCTGGAAAAAAGAACAATAAACCGTTGCTGCAAACGAGGGGAAGGTATCAGAATAACTTTCGATTGAGTTCCGACATTTATTGATTAACTTTTACATTTACATCATAGCTTATATATTTGAAAAAAAATCCAGTGCGTTGGCTGGACCGACCCGACCTTAAGCAAACGCGGCCGACTTTTAAATATGACCAAATAATAAATTACTCATTCAAAAATGAAGATTGCCCATTTTTTATTCTTATTGATGTTACATGGTGAAATCCATGCAGCAACTATTCTCCATGTTGGCCCTGGTCAACCCTTTGCTCATCCTGGACTTGCTGCTGCTGTGGCAAAACCAGGTGATATTATTCGCATACATCCTGGAGTTTATCAGGGTCCATATTTTATCAGTAACCTGAAAGGCACTGCTAAAGATTGGATCCGGATCGAAGGAACTCAGCAGGACCAGGTTATTTTTCAAGGGGGTTCTGAATCAATGCACTTCACCGATGCTGAATACCTTCACATCTCAAATATCACGGTGAGAGGACAGACGGGTAATGGTATGAACATCGACGACGGAGGTAGTCTGGAAAGTCCAACCAAGTTTATCGTCCTAGATCATTGCATCTTCAGGGATATGGGTGCTACCGGAAATAACGACTTGCTCAAATTGTCCGGTCTTGACTCGTTTGTCATCCAGAATTGTCATTTTGAAAACGGTGCTACCGGAGGCAGTGGCATAGATATGGTTGGTTGCCATTCAGGAGTCATCACCAATAACCGCTTCATTAATTTAGGGAGCAACAGCATCCAAGCAAAGGGAGGCAGTAGTCAAATTCAAATTCTGGCCAACCATTTTACACGAGGCGGTCAACGCAGTTTAAATCTGGGCGGAAGCACCGGTGCGGCCTTTTTTAGGCCATCTGGTGCCAATTACGAAGCTAAAGATTTAGTTGCAGCGGCCAATATTTTTGAAGGCTCCACTGCACCCATTGGTTTTGTCGGGTGCAGAAATGTTTTGGTAACACACAACACCATCATCCGACCTGAGCGATGGATATTGCGCATTCTTCAGGAAAGCAGCGATACCAGTTTTTATTTAAGTTGTGCCAATAATCATTTTGTCAACAATATCGTTGTCGTTAATAATTCCTTGTCTACTGATCTCAACATTGGACCCAATACCAGTCCATCCACTTTTCGATTTTCCAATAACCTCTGGTATCATTTGGACAATCCCAGTTGGAGAGGTCCACAGCTTCCCGTAATGGAAACACAGGGTATCATTCAACAAAATCCATTGTTTGTAAATTTCAATACTCCGGATTATCACCTACAACCAGGATCACCCGCCATTGGTAAAGGACGGGTAGAAATTCCGGGATTGAATGATTTTGCAGGAATTAAATATTTAAATCCTCCATCCATTGGTGCCTATGAGGGTGGAAAACTAACAGACGTTCGTGAGCAATCTGATAATTCAAAATTATTGGAGTTTACTCTGGCACAGGACAGACTTAGATTTCATCAGGATATTACATCATTTGAGTTTATTGTCTATGATATGTTGGGAAATCAAATCTGGTCGGGCATTTGTGCAACACCTCCACAAGGTTTGGATATTTCGCATTTAAACACCGGCTACTACATCTTGCACATGTTTGGTCCAGGTCATACCGGCAGTGTACGATTTATGAAAATTTGATGAATCCGATAGGTTCTTTTGAGTCATTGACCTTATGCCTTCATAAGGTCTAAAAATTACTGTTTTCATTGAATGTATTATCGCTCCATCCGCACGAGTAGGATGGTTTACAGTAGGGTCGATTGCCGGAACCGGTGCTTTTCTGAGTGATCTGTAGTAAAATGAAGCCCCCGGCTTTCTTGTCGCATAGAAGCTGAACGCGTCACTAAATATCCTATGGTCAGCAGATTGCGCAATTCACAAAGTGCTGCTGACAAAGTGGTGGAATGATACAAAGCTTCGGTTTCTTCATACAGTAAGTGCAACCTGTTGAGTGCCCGTTCCAAACGCACATTGCTTCGTACGATACCCACGTAATAAGACATAATTTCTTTCAATTCCTTAATGCTTTGGGTTATCAATACCAATTCCTTAGGATGATTCGTCCCCGTGGCATCCCATTCAGGAATACCGTCTCTCAAGTGAATCTGCCCTATATGCTGTGCAACATCCTTTGCAATGCGGTATCCAAATACAGCAGCTTCAAGTAGAGAATTGGATGCTAATCGATTGGCACCATGCAATCCTGTACTGGTGCATTCACCACAGGCGTACAGAAAATGAATTGAACTTCTGCCACTGTCATCCACTTTGATACCTCCACACATATAATGGCAAGCCGGAACTACAGGAATCATTTGTCGCATGGGATCAATTCCAATGGACGCGCATTTTTCATAAATGTTAGGAAAGTGTTTTTTAAATTCTACTGGATCAAGATGTCGGCAATCCAGACATACAAATTCTTCACCCCTCATTTTCATTTCGTTATCGATAGCGCGAGCAACGATATCACGTGGTGCAAGGGATAATCTCTCGTCATAGTGTTGCATGAATTCCTTACCATCTTGCGTTTTCAGTATCCCACCAAAACCTCGCACGGCCTCGGATATCAGGAAAGCTGGATTTTCTGAAGTAGGCCGGTACAAGGCTGTCGGATGAAACTGTACAAACTCCATGTTTTCAACATGGCCTTTAGCACGATACATCATCGCTATCCCATCTCCGGTGGCCACTAAAGGATTGGTGGTGGTTCGATAAATTTGTCCTGTACCTCCGGTAGCAAGTATAGTTATGCGGGCGAGGTGCGTCTCCACCTCTAAATTTTGCAAATTCAACAAATAGGCACCATAACATTCAATGTCTGGCATGATACGGGTCACATTGTATCCAAGATGGTGCTGTGTTATGACATCGATGGCATAATAAAATTCAAGAATCTCAATGTTTGGGAATTTTTTGGCTTCTTCCAATAAAGCCCTCTCGATTTCTGCACCGGTTACATCTTGAAAATGAAGTATCCGATTCTCTGAATGCCCCCCTTCGCGCGCCAGGTCGTAGTGTGAAGCATCTACCTTATCAAATCGCGCACCCCATTCGATCAGTTCCTGCACACGTTGCGGACCCTCTTCAACGACCATCCGCACAATATTCTCATTGCACAGTCCATCCCCAGCATCCAAAGTGTCCTGAATATGCTTCTCAAAATCGTCCTGACTTCTATCCCACACCGCTGCAATTCCCCCTTGCGCATAACGTGTATTGCATTCTTCCACATAGGTCTTGCTCACCAAACGTATTTTAATCTCACTACTCCGTTTTGCGATCTGTATTGCTGAAGACAATCCGGCGATGCCAGTTCCTATGATCAATACATCGGTTTTGTAAATCATGCTTAAAATTGAAGCACAAATTTAATGAAACAAAGGGAGTAAGTCGTGATCTCACAGTGTCGTTGTGTAAAACTGATTATACATCTTGGCAAATCTTTTTTTGTCATGATGTTTGCCCCATCCTCAAAAACAAGAAATACAGAATAAAATTTATTCTTTTTCTACGAACTCCTTTTGGGGCAACAATTCATAAAGCCTTCCAGCAATAGTTCAACTTATTTTTCACTTTGTATAATGAATAGGATCGCAAATGCCTTTATATAAATTTACTGGAATCCAGGTCATCCGGAATTCATATGAAGGTAAACATACAATAGATAACGCGATTGGAAGCCAGGCAGGAACATATTTTCCTGTTTCAAAAATTTCAATATCGATCGCTAATTTTTTAATACATAATATGTCTATCCTTTTGCATTATCCTGCCTTAATCACTGCACCATTCGACACAAACCATCATGATGATTCTTTCAACTCGGTCGGCTGTTACGATTGTCACTTATTCCAGTAAATTTTTCTTTTCCTAAATCATAACCAAATCAACTTTCCATTCAAAATAATCCACTTAATTTGTATTTTTATTCATGAGAACCAATTTTCTGATAGCCTTAATCATGGATGCGATCTGCTTACAAAGTGGAACTGCGCAATTTTGTGCTTTTGACGAAAAGCATCGTGCCCTGCTGGAAACCAATTCGCAATACCGTCAAAACTTTGAAGAAATGGAGAAACGCATTTACACGTATAGCGTAAATGCAATGAATCAAAGAATTACCAGTCGTTCGAAACCCATATATACCATTCCTGTTGTTATCCACCTCATTGTGCCACCGGGGACGCCCGTGGGGCAGGGAAATAACCTATCTGATCGCCAGGTGGAACTTGGTTTAGATTATCTCAATCAATCTTTTGCAAACAGTGGACCCTTCTTTTCTCCCAATGGAGTCGATATTGGCATTCAATTTTGTCTTGCACGCAGGGATCCGAATGGTCAAGCAACCAATGGTATCACCCGAACAACAAGCCAACTCGTCAACGAATTGATGTGCAATCCCGGTACTGATGCAAGCAACGATGCTGCAATAAAAAACCTGGTGGGTTGGGATTGTTCCCGTTACCTAAATTTCTACCTGGTAACCGATCTTTTTAATAACAACTTTGGCTGCAGTCTGGCAGGATATGCTTACTTCCCGGTAGCTCCTTGTTCGGTAGATGGGATCGTCCAGGAAAGCCGGTACTGGAACAGTATTGGTGGCACAGTAGTCACTGCACATGAGGTTGGCCATTATTTTTCGTTGAATCATACGTTCAATGGTGGTTGTACCAATGGAAATTGCTTGACCGACGGAGACCGGATTTGTGATACCCCACCCGATAACAGTGCTTCATTTGCCCCATGCAATACCAACTCCTGTAATACCGACATACCCGATCTTCCAGACGACAACAGCAATTACATGGATTATTCTTCTTGCAGTCAAATGCACTTTACCGCCGGACAGAAAGTACGAATGGTCGCTGCACTTGAAACCGCCAGAAAGTCATTGTTAGTTTCCAATGGATGCCTAGCTCCGGGAAACTACGACGCTGTTGCCATAGAACTTTCATTTTCTCATTCCGTGTGCACGGACAGCCTTTGTCCAGGAATTAAAATTAGGAACGACGGACTTCTGCCTTTCTCTACAATCAGCCTTTCGTACCAGTTGGATGGCAATTTATTTACACCCATTGTATGGAATGGTTTATTGATCCCCGGACAAATGACTTTGATCAATCTTCCTTGTATTCCTATATTACCCGGCGTCCACCAATTGGATGTTCAACTTGGCCATCCAGACAATCAAATGGATTTTAATCTGCAAAACAATTCCATATCCTTAACCATGGAAATATTCGAGGAATTAAAACTAACCATTGATAGTTTACAACCTACACATTGCATCAGCGATGGAAAACTATGGGCCCACACCACAGGTGGTTCGGGGAATTATGTATATCGTCTGGACAAGCGTGCCGGATCACAGACCAATCCTTACTTTCAGTTGTTGCTTAATGGTAATTATAATTTGTTTGTACAAGATTCCAAGGGGTGTACAGCCAGTCAGCCATTTATTATTCCCGATAGTTGTAGTGGAGGCTCCAACAAGAAATTTATTACAAATGGAAATGCAAGGCCACTTGGAAAAGATTGTTATTTATTGACTGAAGAAACATTCAGTCAGACAGGTTCCGTTTGGTACGAGGACAAGGTCAGTTTATACAACAGTTTTGACATTTATTTTGACCTCAATCTCGGTTGCCTGGATGGCCCGGGTGCTGATGGCATTGCTTTTGTCTTTCAACCCATTTCGACTTCCTTAGGTGTTTCAGGAGGAGGATTAGGATACCAAGGTATTTCACCTAGCCTTTCGGTTGAATTTGATTCTTATCAAAATCCCAATTATTCTGACCCCTTTTATGATCACATGGCCATCATCCGGAATGGAAACGTAGATCATTCCACTGCCGATAACCTGGCAGGTCCGGTGGGAATTTTACCTGGAAATGCAAATGCTGAAGATTGCAAATTTCATAAAGTATTGATCCGCTGGAGAGCTACGGATGCCACTTTGTTGGTGTATGTGGATTGCATTTTGAAACTCCAATATTCCGGCAATGTAGTACGAACGATTTTTAATAATGATCCCAACGTTTATTTCGGTTTTACGGCAGCCACAGGTGGTTCGATCAATGTACAACAGATTTGTCTAAACTACATTTCGGGCATCACCAGTTTACCCAATCTTACCATTTGCGAAGGTGAGTCGATTCAGGTTTCTGCTAAACCCAACTTTGCTCAATACCGATGGAGACCCTCTTCCGGCGTCAGCGATACCACGGTATTCAACCCGGTTTTAAATCCGTATTCTACAACAAGTTACTCCATTCATTATAAAGATGCTTGTGGTTTTGACTATGTAGATTCCTTTACTTTATTCATTAAAAAATATCGCTTGAATTATGAATTGATGCTACTGGATAGTTGTGGTTCCTTTAGCGGAGCGCTTGTGAGAATAATAGAAAATCCGGAAGACAGCACGGCCCTCTATGGACAAAATGGAATCGACTTTTACAAACAATTGTATTTTGAGTTTCCTGAAGAAGGAGTCTATACCATTTACACTAAAACTGGAAATTGCATTCTTCCTGAAATCATTGAAGTCAAAGCTTACAATCACCGATTAAGAGATAGTTTAATTCGCGTTGAAGCAATGAACTGCCGCGATTCCGGAAGGATATTGGTGACCGGCCTTGAAGGTAAACCTCCATACCAATATCGGATCAACGGAGGTAGCTGGCAGACACAGGGATTGTTTGAAGGGTTGACACCCGGTAATTATCAAATTGAAATCCGGGATTCTACATCATGCAATGTGCAACGAAATGTCGTGGTGGGTCAGTCAAATTTAATGCTACAACTGCGTCAGGACTCCTCAAAGATGGAAATCAGTTGTTGTAATCCATCGGCCTACATTGCTGTTACGGCTTCAGGAAGTTTTCCTTATTATCATTATTCCCTCGACCAAGGTGCGTGGGAAGATGATGGTTATTTTTTCGGACTTGGTCCTGGTTCTCATCAATTGGTAGCCCGAGATGAATATGGGTGTTCGACAGACACTTTACATTTCTTCGTCATTGACAACAGCCAGAGTTCTCAAGATACCCAACGCTTGCAAATTTGCCAGGGAGAAGTGGTCCGGGTAGGAAACAATCAATATACCTCTACCGGTACATATACCGATATTTTTCAAAACATCCATTGTTGTGACAGTGTGATCATCACGGATCTCCTCGTTTATCCTGTTTACTACCAACAAAATTCACAACAAATTTGTGAAGGTGAATCCATTCAAGTAGGTAACAAACAATACAGTGCATCCGGAATATATATCGATTCGCTTCAAAGCATTCACACTTGTGACAGCATCATTCAAACGAATTTAATCGTTCATCCCGTTTTTGATCTGTCTCAGCATCACGTGATATGCAATGGAGATACGGTTTATATTGGAACCAGCAGGTATACAACTCCGGGCAACTATGTGGACAGTCTGTTAACCGCAAAGGGATGTGACAGTGTCATTCGATCGCAAATCATTGTGAATCCAAGACACTCAACCATGCAAGAGGTTTTTTTGTGCAAAGGAGAAAAAACCAGAGTTGGTAATCATTTTTACAATACCACAGGGAGATACAGGGATAGTCTAAACAATGTTTTTGGATGTGACAGTATTGTCGAAACACTATTGTATGTCGATACAGTTGGAGCAAATTTGGTATTGGACAGTATTCGGTGTTATGGTGATGACGATGCAGCGATCATGATCCTGCCTACTCAAGGGATTTCAAACTTTCAATTCGCCCTGGATGATACATCCAAGTTTTCAGATCTAAATACGTTTGGTCCATTAGTTCCAGGAAATTATCGGGTATTTATTAAAGACAGCCTCAATTGTATAGAACAATACTCAGTGGTATTTTTCCAACCGCAGTTTTTGACGATTGACTTTCCTCTTGAACTTAAAATTACATTAGGCGATCGCATTCAATTGCAACCTATATTAAATTTCTCGCCAGCCACTACACATTGGAACCCTTCCACCGGATTGTCCTGTTCAGATTGTACGGCACCATTTCTGCAAGCATTGGTAAATAAGGAATACGAAGTAGTATTTACCAATGAAGCAGGTTGTGAAATCAGAACCAAAATCAAGATTTATGTAAATAACCAAACGGATGTTTATCTCCCCAATGTTTTCAGTCCCAATGGAGACCAAATCAATGATCGTTTAGTGGTGTTTGGAGGACCGAGTATTCGGGAAATTGAATGGCTCCGAATTTTTGACCGTTGGGGAAACCAGGTTTTTGAAAACCGGCATTTTATGATCAATGATGAACAAGCCGGTTGGGACGGAACCTTTAATGGATCACCAATGAATCCTTCCGTCTTTGTTTATCAACTTAAAGTCATCCGACTCGACGGTAGCACTTTTGAAAAAGCTGGAGATATTACTTTAATGCGTTGATCATTTACTCAGAAAAATGCAGTCGAAGTCCCTTGTGGATGTCAAGGATAATTATCATCATTTCAGAACGCTATTACCAGAACTTAGGAATTCGTTGAAATGGACGTAGCTCTGACATCTTCATAACACGAATCACAAACAAATTGTAAATGGGCATAACCCTGACACCTCCTTATTCAAGTAAACGATAATCATGTGGGGCTTTAGCCCTGACATCTAAAAATCTCGCTTACCCAACCAGCTATTCATCATCCACGTTGGGTGTAACAATATAATAATCAATCCAAAGAATCGTGGCTAATGGCTACGCTTAAAGACGCAACAAGGTCAATCTTGTTTTACAAATTTCACCCCATAGGTGCTGATATTATTTTCACTTATGTCCAACCAATAAAAGCCTGCCGGAAGTTGTTCGACATGAATGCTATAGACCTGTTGGCCCGCAAATAAATCAAAATTTCCCCGCTGAACACACTGTCCGTTCAAGTTTCGAATGGCAAAATGCAGAGCTGTTGACCGATCACTATCGATTTGTATATTCAATTGATCGTTTACCGGATTGTTCAGAATTTTTAAGTCGGTGATGTGACTTTGAGTTGTCGATACATTAATGGCACAGGACAATCCTCGTCTTATCTGCCCTCTCATTTCTCCTGCAGGAATTGCTGCAGTATGCACATTAAAATATGCATTGTCTTTTTTAATTTTATCTGCAACAACACCAGAAATATCCATTACGCCAGTAGCATAGGGATTAGGCAATTCCAATGGAACCAGTATGGCTCCATTCATTCCAAACGGAGCATCATGAATGTGTGCCGACAATGCATCACCGTTGAGATCAATTGAATGCAGCGCATACTCCAATTCAGTGGCCGCCTTATTTACACCTACGTATCCTGCACCATAAGCCGGAACATTGCGCTTTGGCATTTCCTGATCACCGCATAAATCAAATGCGTAAACATCCAATAGATTGTTTTGAAATTGACCTCGAATTTCCCCTCCTGGGTTGCTCGCGGTAGAGAGATTAAAATACAGTTCATCCCGCATATAGGCCTTCAATTGATCAGCGGTTATTGCCGTTACGCCAGAATACACTCCAGGGAATCCCGTCGGAGTCAATGTACTGATCATCGTTCCTGATTTTCCTGCCTCACTTTGGTGAAGGGTTCCACCCGTAGAATTTAAACCCTCCGAAATAACAATGTAATACAGACTATCCGATGTGGGGAAGTTTAATACCGCATATCCAAATCCTCTGGCAGATGTCGTCACTGGCGGGATTTCCTGATCACCATTGAGAAAGGCGCTGCTATTGAACAACGGTGGTGAAACAATTTGCCCCCGGATTTCTCCATCTGGAAAAGCGTTGGTCTTGATGTTTACGTATGCTCCTGTGTCATAAACACTAAACAAAACATCAATGACTGTCAATTGATCGGTTATGGTCCCTGAAATAAATGTACCAGTGTTCAAATTTGCAAGTATTCTTCCGTTGGAATTTGCGTCTCCATTGTGAATCGATGCTGCTATGGGTAAACTACTCAGTCCGATGGGCATGATTTGGTATTCAAGTCTGGTCAGATTTGGAGAAAATTTCAATACCCCCAATCCGATACCTGCAGTAGGTACTGGTGGAATCTGGCTTGCTCCAAGCAAGATGACCGGCATCATGATTTCAGACCTCCAGTCCAGTTGTCCTCGGATTTCACCTGAAGGATGTACACTGGAATGAATATTCACATAGAGGTTTCCTGTAGTCGCGAGTTGCAAAAACAATGAAGGAACAGGTATCTTGGCTCTTAAGCGTTTACCGCTGATGTAAGTATTCAGATTAAGCAATGGTAGGCCATTGGTAGTTCGATCTCCTACATAAACCTGACATCCGGTGATATTTCCAGTGATATTTGAAAAAACTCCATGGATTTCCATTTCTGAAAAATCCTCAGACAATAAAAAAGTAATAAATCCAGTAGCATCGGTGCGCACTTCTGGTATTTCATGGTCTCCATTCAATTCCGTAACAAAGACCAACTGTCCATTTCCTGCCGAGAGTCGCACAGAAATAAGGCAAAAACCTGCCACTAAAAAAATCAGCGTAAAAGAGTAAATTGCTTTCATGGTGTGGAATTATTCAATCAATGAAGTTCAAACAAAGCTATTAAGAATATCCTTGAAACTCAAGTTATTTAACAGTTGTCAAGATTAAAAAAGGGTTGATTATGGTCAGGCTCTAAGTAAGGAAAGCACGGCTTCTTTAACGTCTTTTATTCCTAATCCATATTTATCCAATAGCTCCAAAGGCTTTCCGGATTCGCCAAACTGATCATTCACCGCTACATAAACCTGCCGGCAAGGATATTTCTGTACCAGGAGTTGAGCAACGGAATCCCCCAAACCACCATTGCGCTGATGTTCCTCACAAGTCACCACCCGATGGGTCTTCATTACTGAACGCAAAATCATTTCTTCATCCAAAGGTTTAATGGTATGTATGTTGATGAGTTCGGCATGGATATCCATTTTCTCTAACTCCCGGATAGCCTCAAGGGCCTGCCAAACCATATGACCTGTGGCTACAATCGTAACATCTGCTCCCTCTTTGAGTAATTGGCCTTTTCCAAATACAAATTGCTCGTCTTCAAGAAATACGGGCCAGTCGGGACGTCCAAATCTTAAGTAAACAGGACCTTGGTGCTCTGCAATGGCCAATACAGCTTGACGTGTTTGTGCCGCGTCGGCTGGAACTACCACACTCATCCCTGGTAACATCTTCATTAAGCCAATGTCTTCAAGGATTTGATGTGTAGCACCATCTTCGCCAAGTGTCAAACCAGCGTGAGAAGCGCATATTTTTACATTTTTTCCCGAATACGCTATGGACTGACGGATCTGATCATACACCCTACCCGTACTGAAATTCGCAAAGGTTCCCGTATAAGGAATCTTGCCAACCGTTGCCAGACCGGCGGCCATACCCATCATGTTTGCTTCAGCAATACCGGTCTGAAAAAATCGGTGCGGAAACTCTTTTTCAAATGCATCCATTTTCAATGAACCCACCAGATCTGCACATAATGCAACCACTTGGTCATTTTGTCTTCCAAGAAGCAGCAAGCCTTCTCCAAATCCGTTTCTTGTTGCTGATTTTTTTATTGATTGATAATGGTCCCAGGACATGATGTTAGTGGTTTGTTGATTGTTGTTAGTTGATAGATGATAGTGGTTAGTTGATNNCCTCCACACCTACATTCCTCATTAATAATCTCCCAAAGTCTCCTCCAATTGAGCCAAGGCATTTAACGCTTGTTCGTCATTGGGCGCCACGCCGTGCCATTTATGAGTGCCCATCATAAAATCAACTCCAAAGCCCATAATGGTCTTCATTAATATTACAATGGGTTTCTGTTTTCCGGTCATTTCAATCGCTCTGGTCAAACCGTCGATCACATCTTCCATGACATTTCCATTCATGTGTAAAACTTCCCAACCAAAACTTTTCCATTTGGCTTCCAAATCTCCAAGATCCATCACCTGAGCAGTTGGCCCATCTATTTGTTGACCGTTCCAGTCCACCGTAACAATCAATTGATCAGCTTTGTAGTGAGCGGCTGCAAGTGCAGCTTCCCATACTTGTCCCTCTTGTAATTCACCATCTCCGGTCAGCACAAAAACACGACTAGAATCCCCATGGGTGCGTTTCCCTAAGGCTGCCCCTAAAGCAACACTTAAACCTTGACCTAAAGAACCTGAAGCAACACGCACGCCCGGCAATGCTTCATGGGTGGTTGGGTGTCCCTGCAAACGGCTGTTTAGTTTTCGAAAGGTTCTAAGCTCTTCCAGCGGAAAAAATCCTGATCGAGCCAGCACCGAATAAAATAAAGGCGAAATATGACCATTGGATAAAAAGAACAAATCTTCACCATGACCTTCCATGGAAAAGGGAAGCTTCTTTCGCAAGAACTTAAAATAAAGTGCCACTAAAAAGTCCGTACATCCGAGTGATCCACCAGGATGTCCGCTACTGCATTGGTTGGTTTGCCGTATGATGTCCCGCCTTACCTGACAGGCCGTCCGTTTGAGTGCTTCCGTCTCCATTTTCGTCAGCAAAAGTAGTTAAAGTATTGCTTCATGGTGACAAAGGCTTGAATCATTGTAAAAAATACATATAGCTTGTTTGCATAAGTCCCGCCAAATCCTGATGACTTAAAATGCAATTCCCTTTTAAGCTCTGGTAAATCCCAGGTTGCAGTCTATCGATCTGGAGATGGAAAGGCTTGACTTCAGTTCTTTGAAGCCCAATACATCCCGAAAAACCGCATCTGTTGTTCGATGGCTCGCGTCCAATAAGGGATATCGTGTCCTCCCGGAGATTCAACATATTGATGTGAAACATTGAAATCCAATAATTTGCGATGAACTTTACGGTTGACTTCCAGAAAAAAATCATCTGTTCCGCAATCTATGCGTAGCACCAGATCAGGCCGACAATAACGGTCCAATAAATAATACACGCTATAGTTTTTCCACCGTTGTTCGTTGCTTGATTTATTACCAAGGAGTTTTTCCAGGTTCCATTCAGTTGAAAATGGCAATATGTCCAATGCACCACTGATTGTTCCCGTTATACCAAAAACCTCTGGGTTCTTTAGACTCAGATAAACCGCTCCGTGCCCGCCCATACTGACTCCGGTAATGCCCCTCATAAGCGCTTGCCCTATTGTCGGGTAATTCCGATCGATAAAAGGTATAAACTCTTTGATCAGGTAATGTTCAAACCTGCGATTTGGTTGAGCTGGGCTATCCAAATACCAGGAGTCATAATCACCATCCGGACAAACAATGATCATCTGATACTGATCAGCCCACTCTTTCAATTGCTCGGCGATATAAGTCCAGCCGGCAAAATCACTGCTATGTCCATGTAAAAGATACAAGACCGGATACCTTTTTTCGGCCAGTATGGAGGGCTCTGGTCTAATGATCAATGCATTAAATGTCTGTTGCATTGCTTTGCTTGGTACACTTATGGTGTCGATTCGTCCAGCGCTTGCCACGGTGAAAGATAAAAACACAAAGGCTATACTGTGATATAGATTTGCCATATCAAAAGGTACAACGCAGAAAAACCAAAATGGTTGTTATCCAAGGGAAAGCAACAATACCAGGTTGGTTGTTATTTTTCATCTTGTTTTCTGTCTTGGTTGTGCTTCAATTTCTATTATTATGTAACAGCTCATTTTCAATTTATCGCTAAAAAACCTTGATTGGATAAACCTTTATTAGTTTTGTTGCCGATGCAGGGAAAACATTTGTATTCCATTGATATGTTGAGAGGTCTTGTTGCCTTGTTGGTCTGTCTGTATCATTTTACCGAAGGTTTTTATGCCGAAGGCCATTGGATTCGCATAGTTTTTTCGCGTGGATACCTTGGGGTTGAAATTTTTTTTATCATCAGCGGTTTTGTCATACCGTATTCCATGTACAAAACCGATTACCATCAAGGCAAAGCAGGTTCGTTTTTACTTAAGCGGTTGATTCGTATCGAACCTCCCTATTGGTGCAGTATCCTATTGATATTTGCCATTGATTATGTGACTACTTTCTTCCGGCATTATAAAGACAAGGTGATTGTTTACAATTGGCGGGATTTGCTATATCATGTGCTTCACCTAAACGATTTTATGGACCAACCCTGGTTAAAAGGTATCTATTGGAGTCTGGCCATTGAGGTCCAGTATTATATTCTGATGGCACTCATTTTTCCCTTTATCATTTTTCGCAATTTCTGGCAAACCATTTGGGTCCTTTTGGCCTTTTGTTTGGGCCGTTGGATCGACTCTGATAAATTGGTGTTTTATTACGGATGCCATTTTGTTACTGGCATTGTGTTATTCAATTATTATATCGGCCAACTCAATTCCAAACAATTGAAAATTGGTTTGCTGATTTGTTACGGAATGACTCTTTGGTCCTTTGACCTCTATCACCTTTCTGCTTCTATTGGTGCCACAATGTTTATACTCTTTGCTAATTATTGGATTCCACCTTTGGTTTTTCTTGGTAAAATTTCATACTCTTTCTATCTCATTCATATACAGGTCGGTTGGACTATTTTGGATGCCCTTCGACGTTCCTACCCAGAATACGGTCTCCTCCAGAGTATGTTATTGAGTATAGCCTTGACAATTTTCTGTTCATATCTGTTTTATTTGATCATTGAAAAACCCAGTCATCGCTGGGCATGGAGCATTAAACAAATATAACTTCAATGAATTGTAAATGCTAACATTCGTTAGCATTCCAGATGCTTCAGCCAAAACAAATAGCTTTCATTTCCTGAAATCCCGGGCCATTATTTTCAAGGCTGCCATCTCTTTCATCATTTCTCTGGCCTCTTCACAAGGAGCTCCAAAATAGGTTTTTCCTGCATCCAGATTTTTTCCAACACCTGATTTTGCAAGCAGGGTTACACGGTCACCAATGATGAGGTTTTGAGCAACGCCAACCTGTCCATACATGGTAACATGGTCTCCCACAATGGTTTTTCCTGCTATGCCCACTTGTGCGGCTAACAGGCAGTGTTGGCCAATAACGACTCCGTGGCCAATGTGCACCTGACAATCTATTTTTGTTCCCTGCCCAATAATCGTATCTCCACTCACTCCCTTGTTAATGGTGGTTCCGGCACCAACTTCCACCTGATCGTGAATCACAACCCTGCCACAGGATCTCCATTTTTTATATCCATCAGCCGTTTTCTTAAAATAAAAAGCATCCGTTCCTATCAAAGCTCCCGACTGAATATGAACATGATCACCCAGTACACAATATTCACCAATTACCGCATTAGCGGCTATGTAACTATTTGCACCCACAACAGAAAAATGGCCGATGGATACATTGGGCTCAATGATGGCTGTTGGATGCACCCAGGCGGTGTCCGAAATGGCTTGCTTTTGTGGCAGAATTGGTCTTGCATCTAATACCAGTTGATTGTAAACCTCAAATGGATGATCACCTACTAGAAGGGTTTTCCCATCCGGACAATTTGTTTCTTTATTGATCAGAATAACGGTAGCCTCCGAATGTATGGATTTTGAATAATACTTTTCTGCATCCACAAAAGTGAGATCACCGGGGCGCACTTTGTGGATTTCATTGATGCCCCCAATCCATTGATCCTGATTTCCAATTAATTTCAACTGAAACCTTTGAGCAATTTCCTGTACGGAAATGGGTTTAGCTAATTGCATAGATTTATATTAATGTGCTTCCAACCAATTTTGTCCATAACCAATCCCCACTTCTATCGGTACCTTCAATCCAGGGATGGCATTTTTCATTTCCTCCTGGATCAATCCCTGAACGATCGTTAGTTCAGACTTTGGAACATCAAATACCAACTCGTCGTGCACTTGTAAAATCATTCTGGTTTTGAAGTTTTCATTTAACAGGCGGTCGTGAATATGAATCATGGCGAGTTTTATCATGTCCGCCGCTGTCCCCTGCAATGGTGTGTTTACTGCAACACGTTCGGCATTCGCCCTTGCAAGTGCATTTTTTGAATTGATATCGCGCAATATTCTTTTTCTTCCTAAAAGGGTAGTCACATAGCCTTTACTTCTGGCATCTTCTACCACCGAAGCCATATAGGTTTTTAATCCGCTATAAGTCGCAAAATATTGGTCAATAAGCGTCTTGGCTTCTCCACGACCAATGCCCAACTGCCGGGAAATATTAGTGGCGCCCGCTCCGTAGAGAATAGAAAAATTTACCGTCTTCGCATTTCTTCGCTGATCGGAACTTACTGCATCATATTCCACGTCATACACTTTTGCGGCAGTTGCACGATGAATATCCTGCCCTTTAATAAAGGCATCCAACATTTTTTCCTCGCCGGCAATTTCAGCTATCAAACGCAATTCAATTTGGGAATAATCAGCGGAAATCAGCACATGATGCGAATCTCTTGGAATAAATGCTTTTCGAATCTCCCGACCTGCTTCATCCTTTATCGGGATATTCTGGAGGTTTGGATTTTCACTGGCAAGACGGCCCGTAGCGGCTCTTGCCTGGTTAAAAGAGCTGTGGACTCTTCCGGTCAGAGGGTTAATCATCAGGGGCAGCGCATCGACGTAAGTAGATTTTAATTTAGACAGTTTGCGAAATTCCAGAATATCATTTACGATTTCAAATTCTTCAGCCAATTCATTTAGCTTATCTTCATCTGTACTGTATTGATTGGTACTGGTTTTCTTCCACTTATAGGGAATCTTTAACTTATCAAAGAGCACTTCACCTACTTGCTTTGGACTGGCGATATTGAATCGGCTGCCTGCCTTTTTATAGACCAACTGTTCCGCATCATGAATTTGTTTACCCAAAGTTTTAGAATATTCTCGTAGAAAATCACCATCAATTTTCACGCCTTCATATTCTACGTCACACAACACTTTGACCAAAGGCAATTCAATGGTTTGAAATAATTTTTCCAAATCATTATCTCGAATATCCTTTTTTAAAATTCCGAACAGTTGTAAGGTTAGGTCTGCATCTTCTGCCGCATATTCCTTTATTTTTTCCAATTCCACATGTCTCATGGACCCTTGTCCGGATCCTTTCTTCCCAATCAATTCTTCAATGGCAACCATTTTATAATTGAGATAACTTTCTGCCAGGTAGTCCAGTTTATGCCGCAAATCAGGTTCCAATAAGTAATGCGCAATCATGGTGTCAAAAGCAGGTACCTTCATTTCAACACCATACCGCTTCATCATAAGCATATCGTACTTGATGTTTTGTCCAATAAATTCTATCGCAGGGCTTTCAAGTATGTACTTAAATTGATGCACCTTTTGTAAAGCCAGCCTTTGATCCTCAGGAATGGGAACATAATAGGCTTCACTGGATTTAATGCAAAATGACATACCTACCAATTCTGCCTGATTGGCATCAATTCCGGTAGTTTCTGTATCAAAGGAAATTAACTTTGATTTTTCCAAAGTGCCGAGCAGTGATTTTATTTCTTCCTCAGTCTGTATCAGGTGGTATTGATGTGGAGTGGTGTGAATGTCATGTTCTCCAACTTTATAATTTGTCGTTTTACCATGAGATTCCTGAGGTATTTCTTCTGCAAAAAGTGCAGCCTGTGTGGGCTTTTCAGCCGCTCCCAGTATGGTTTCAGCAAGACTTCTGAATTCCAACAACTTAAAGAGTTCCATCAGTCTTTGGCGGTTAAAATTCTCAACACGGTAGAGTTCTTCGTCAAATTCAATGGGTGCATGAATGTCAATGGTGGCTAATTCTTTACTCAGTACTGCCAAATGTTCAAATTCAACTATTTTATCTTTTAATTTTCCACTGACTTTATCTTTGTTTTTCAATAGATTTTCAACCGATCCAAATTCTTCTAAGAGTTTAGCGGCCGTCTTTTCACCTACGCCAGGTATGCCCGGAATATTATCCACCGCATCCCCCATCAAACCAAGCATATCAATTACTTGATCAACTTCCTTTATCCCCCAAATGGCTTTCACTTCATCTGGACCCAGAATATCTATTCCATTACCCTGCCGTGATGGTTTATACATAAAAATATGCTCCTCCACCAATTGGCCATAATCTTTATCGGGTGTAACCATATATACCGTAAAACCCTGGCGAGCTGCTTGTTTAGCCAATGTGCCGATAACATCATCTGCTTCATAGGCTTCTACCGTGACAATGGGTATGTTAAATGCTTTAATCAGTTCTTCAATGTAAGGAAACGCCAGGGTGATGTCTTCAGGTTGAGCTTCCCGTTGGGCCTTATACTCCGGATACTGCTTATGTCGGAAGGTGGGCCCGGATAAATCAAAGGCTACGGCAAGATGAGTTGGTTTCTCGCGATTGATGATATCCCACAAAGTCCTGGTAAATCCTGAAATAGCAGAGGTATTGAGACCTTTTGAGTTGATCAACGGACGTGTGATAAATGCATAATGTGCACGATAAACCAACGCATGACCATCCAGCAGGAAGAGTTTTTTCATAATGCCTAAATGAGGCCTGAAGATAAAAAGAATCTCGTTGCGGGTTTCCGACTGTTCCGCCGGATTAGCTTTCTATTTGGTATTTAATACAAAGCGGCGTAAGCTTAAGTGCGTTGATTCCTTTTGATCAGTTTTTGTGTGTTTAACAAAAACTGTTGTTGATCTTTGAATCTCATAAAGTAAATGCCTTCCTTTAGGGATGAAGCATCTATGGAAATGTTTCCAGGGTTTAGTTTACCGGTACGAATAACTCGCCCACCAAGATCCAGTAATTCGTAATGATGGCCGTTTTCCGGAACGTTTTGTATCTGGATATTTTCAGTAAATGGATTGGGGTAAACTCTGATGTCAAAGAATGAGTGAGACCCGACTGAAGTGGTAGATTTTTCATTGAGTTGGAGGGCTACTTTGTTGCCACCATCTCCGCTATCGGATCCATTAGCATTTACCGCGGTTCCCCCAGCGTAAACGGTCACAGGACCCGAGCCCTTTGCAGGAGCCACCCATTGAATTTCAAACAGATTTTTTTCACTCCTGTCTGTATGTTCGGCATAGAGGCGATTTTTCAAAGTGGTCAATTTTACATTGCTGCTGATCGGAGTTAACTCTTTAAGGTTTGGCCCATTAACCTTTTCTGCGGCGTTAAGTAAAGTCATTTGAAAACCGTAAGCTTTTGGGTCATTTCCGCCGGTCTTATTGATCCGGATGTGAATGTTGTATGATTTGCCTGGTTCATAAGACTGGATGGTGTCTGCACCCTCTATTACATAAATTTTTACTTCAGCATCGATTGGACCATTGTGACAAGAACGACATACTGTTGCATCATCCCCTGGGGCTCCGGTACTGCCTTTTCCTCCAGCATCTGCACGGCCTTTTTGATTAGACATCATCAGAACGCCTATCATGGAAAAGAAAAACAAAGTATAAATCACCCGCTTCATAAGATGCAAAGTTAGTTTGAGGGTTTGACTATGATATTAGCAAAAAGTTAAAAGGCTTTAGGATTTTAATCTTAACGTTTGGTTCGAAAACCAGATTCCGGATGTTTACCGGTAGCCGAAGAAATACACTTTTCGACTATGGCTTGGTCCCTTTGTTCATCCTCCGTTGGCATGAATGCATCAAAAAAGCACACCGTTTTGGTTGGAAAATCAATGGAAGCCGGAACAATTGGAACACCGGCTCCTTTAGCGATATAATAATATCCGGATTTAAGGGATTCCACCTTTTTACGGGTACCCTCTGGTGCCATAACGATGGCTATTTCAGGTCTGGAATGAATCAATTCAATATACCGCTCAACCTGGTTCTTATTTTCAGACCGGACCACCGGATAGCCCCCCAAAGCGCTAAATATCCATCCATAAGGAGGCCTGAATAAACTCGATTTGCCAATAAACCGGATTTTTTCCAAACCAGAAGCCCACCTAACCAATAATCCCAATGGAAAATCCCAATTGGAGGTATGCGGACCAATGGCCACTACAAATTTTGGAATGTCCCTTAATGCTTCTGCTCCTAAGATCTTCCATCCCAACATCCATAAAATCGTCCGACTTAAGTATTGCATCATCTTATTGGCGAAATTAAAACCGAACGGCGTGGTTGCCAAGCCTATACAAAATATTCTATCCAGTAAAATAATGTATTATTTATTTATAAAATTTGCTGTTGGATTAAACGAATTACACAATCAGCAGTCTTAATCATGAGTGCAAATATGAAGAATTTAGAGGATCAGATCATATTGGAATGGATCTCCAAACCAGAGTCGCTTGAAAAAGGTTTCAGGGCACTGGTGGAGAAATATCAGCAAAAGCTTTACTGGCATATCCGGAGGATGGTTTTAGTACATGAGGATGCAGATGACGTTATGCAAAATACCTTCATTAAAGTGTATCGAAGCATTGGACAATTTGAGGGTAAAAGCAGCTTATTTACCTGGCTCTACCGGATTGCAACCAATGAAAGTCTGACTTTTCTTGAAAAAAATAAAAAGTATGGATCCGATACCCTTGAAGAAGACGGTGAGCATCCAATGCTTCAGAAGCTAGAGGCCGATCCGTTTTTTGAAGGAAATGAAATCCAGTTGCGTTTACAAGAAGCGCTGCTCCGATTACCAGAAAAGCAAAAGCAGGTATTTTTATTGAGATATCATGATGAGATGTCCTATAAAGATATGTCGGAGGTGTTGCAGACTTCAGAAGGGGCGTTGAAAGCCTCCTATCACCATGCTGTAAAGAAAATTGAAGAATATTTTAAAACAATTGAAATTATATAAACATGAACTTGCCTGATGCATTGATGGAAGATCCCAGATTGCCTTTCGGAGACCAACTCCGGAATGCGGATGGTTTCCGCGTGCCAAAGGGATACTTTGAAAACCAATTAAGTTGGTCCTGCGAAATACCCTCGATTGTTTGCGCTATTGATGAATCCGAAAGTAAAGGGTTTCAGCTGCCTTCCGGATATTTTGATCAATTTACTGAACGGATTATGGAGCGAGTGCAACATGAAGAACTTTCATTTCTTCCCAAGGATGAAGGATTGGCTATACCTAATGCTTATTTCGAATCCTTTCCTCAAAAGGTAGTGGAACACATAGTTGCTTTAAAAGAGAAGCCGAAAGTAAAAGTCATTTCCTTTAGGCGAATTTTAACGTATGCGGTTGCTGCATGCCTTTTATTGGCAGTATCCATTACCGCGATCCGGTTTTATCAAACAGCAGCTGAAACGGATGTTTTTGCATCTTGTTCAGATGACGATATGCTGGAATACCTGAGTTATTATTCCAATGACCTGGACGATCAAAGTCTGGCCGTCTTACTCAACGAAGAAGATCTTCCGGACCTTGATTTTATTAATGGCGAAGATGAAGACCTTGAATCTTTGCTCATTGATTATCTTGAATAATTGTATCTGTTGAATATTATAAATCGAAATCTATGAAAACTTTTTTGAGCACACTCCCTTTTGTATTGTTTACTGTGGTTTGTTTTACACAAAATGGTCCTCCTCGGGTCAAAGAAAAAATGCTCGAAAAAATGGAGTCCATGCGTGTAGCTTATTTGACTAACGAACTGGATTTAAGCAGTGAAGAATCTGCAAGATTCTGGCCAGTGTACAATGAATATTCCAAAAAAAGGATGGAACTGAGAAAGGATATGATGGAGCGGAAACGCAACCTCAGGAAAGAAGATATCTCAGAAGAAGAATCGGTCAAAGAACTGGATGAGCAAATGGCTGTTCAGGAAAAAGAATTGAATCTCAAACGTAATTATTACGAAAAATTCAAAGCCATACTTCCTGCACAGAAACTGGCCAAACTCGAACCTGCCGAAAAAGAATTCCATCAAGAAGTTCTTCGCAAACTGAAAGAAAGAAGAGACCAACGTATGGAGAGAGGCATGAGACCTATGCGCTAACGATTATCAAAAGCTCATTCCGGCTTTTATTCAACGGAATGATTTTGCAGTTTTGCCATTTGAAGCCAATATCCAGGAAACGATTTATTGACGCATTCAGGATATAATATACTAACAGGTGTTAGTATGTTCAGTAAACTAAAGGCCATGGCTATACGATGATCCCGGTAACTGTCCAAAGGGCCATCCGGTATAAATGAAAACGTTTTCATGAAGAAAGACATGGACACATGATTTTCGTTTTCTACAATTCTCTTTGTGTTGACGTTTGCTTTATTTAAAAAGGTCTCCATCACCGTCAACCGTTTGGATTCTTTATGGTCCAAATGCTGCAGACCCGAAAAATGGGCATCACACCGTGCGATCGCACAAAAAATGATTATCGCAGGAAACAAATCCGGGCATTGTGTAAAATCAAAATGGATTTCTTCCGGCTTACGGAATTGATCTAAAGTAACCAACATTCCTTCAGGCTGTTCGGTAAATTGTAAACCAAATTGCTTAAAAAATACCATAGCCTTCTCGTCCGCCTGAAAACCACTACAGGTCAATCCTGGAAAAAACAATTGCCCATGCTTCTTCAATGCGAGCCAGGCAAGAAAATAACTTGCACCACTCCAGTCAGCTTCTACGGTAATTTCTTTTGAAAGATAAGGTCCTGGATAAACCTGAACTGCATGATCTCCCACTTCATCTATTTTTATACCATGCAGCCTCATGAGCCTGATGGTCATTTGAATATAAGGTTCAGAAACCCCTCCTGCAGTCCAACACAATTTTAATCCTCTTTTGAGTTGAGGCGAAATTAACAGAATGGCTGAGACAAACTGACTACTCAAACGTGCATCAACGGTGACCGTTTCACTAAACTCAACATCGATTCCTTTCAAAATCTGAAGGGGTAAAAATCCACCGTTTGTTGGAAGCAAAAATCGAGCACCCATTTGTTCCATGATCTGTAACAGAGGAATCAATGGTCTTTTCGGTAAATTACCTTCACCTTCTAGTTTTTTAAGCTGGCCCTTTAAGCAAAAGTAAGCTAACAGAAATCGCAAAGTCGTTCCTCCTTCACCTACTGAAATCTGGGTGCCCTTTTCTTGTAAACATGCATTTAATTGTTGGGTATCTTCTGCTTCTGAAAGTTGATGGATATTAAATCCACCTGGGCACAAAGCACGAATGATTAAAAGTCGGTTGGAGATACTTTTTGAAGTGGGTAGATCGATTGACACTAGCATATTTATTCCTGCGGCCAGTGTAGATTCAACCGAACGCTAAGATCGGGATGCAAACTCCTTCCCACAGGACATGCATGGGCAGCGTGCTCAAGGATGGTACGCTCTTTTGCGGTAAAGTGTCTTTCGGGCAGACGCAATTCAATCTCGATCGCTCCAATTCTTCTGGGATCGTCTGCCATAATTTTAAGAACTTCTGCTTTCATTCCCTGAATGTCGATACCATGGGTTCTCGCAGCAATACCCATAATGGTCATGATGCACATGGCCAAAGAGGTTGAAGCAAGGTCTGTTGGACTAAAATCATCGCCTTTTCCTTGGTTGTCGGAAGGAGCTACAGATCGTATTTTGGCTCCACTGCGTAAGTGAGTTGCTTCGGTTCGTAGGTCCCCAAGGTATATGACTTCTGATGTTTTCATATCTTGAATAAAGAATATTTTATTTCAAAAGCGTAAAGGATAAGAATCATATCCCCTAAAATTCTGGAATTCCCAAACTCAATGGAAATTCCTGAGGTGAGTTCATTCGCGTTCAGTGGAAAACGAATCGATTAAACGGTCATTATCTCTTTGTCTTTCGATTCTACGATTTTATCTATCCTCCCAGAATAATCATTCACAAGATTTTGAATATCATGTTCCTTACGTTTTGCAACATCTTCGGCCAATCCGTTTTTCTGTTCCTTCTTAATGGTGTCCAGAACTTTATGACGGGTTGAACGCACACTGACTTTAGCCTCTTCTCCGTAGTGCTTGATTTGTTTGACAAATTCCTTTCGACGTTCCTCTGTTAATGGAGGGATTGAAATGCGAATTAACTCGCCATCATTCTGTGGAGTCAGCCCCAAATTAGCTGCAAAAATAGCATGCTCAATTTCATTAATCATTTTTTTCTCCCAGGGTTGTATGGTGAGCGTTCGCGCATCCGATGTGCTAATGTTGGCGATTTGACTTACAGGAGTAGGGGCCCCATAATAATTCACCATAATACCATCCAACATGCTGGTAGACGCCTTTCCTGTTCGGACTTTAAGCAATTCTTTTTGTAAATGATCAATGGCACGATCAAACTCTTCTTTTGCTTTTGACCAAGCAGCTTCCAATTCTACAGACATATTCGTGAGATTTAACAGATTAATATTTTTACTCCCTGCTGGAGCCCATATAGCGCAAAATTAAATAAACCAACATAACCAAGGAGGACAAAGCAGCCGCTACATAGGTCATTCCTGCCCATTTCAGTGCGTCTTTTGCACCAGCATACTCCTGAGTCGTCACGACGCCTCTTTGATCAATCCATGCAAGTGCCCTTTTACTCGCATCAAATTCAACCGGCAAAGTGATGATACTGAACAAAGTAGTGATGGAAAAGGCAATTATGGTAATGAGCATTAATGAAGGAAAGGTGTTGGCCAACAAGAAAGCTCCTAATAACAAATATTGCTGGGCGACACTGGCAATTTTAACCACAGGTACCAATCGCGAGCGCAATTGTAACATAGCATAGGCGGTATCGTGTTGAACAGCATGTCCGCATTCATGGGCTGCAACGGCCACAGAGGCAACGCTACGACCATGGAATACTTCCGGACTTAGATTAACCGTCCGGTCCATTGGATTGTAATGATCGGATAGAAAACCATGCGATTCCAGTACCCTTACATTGTGAAGACCATAATAATGCAACATATCTTCGGCTATTTCACGACCCGATTTGTTATTGCGCAAACCGACTTTTGAATAGGCCTTGAATTTACTTTGAAGCCGGCCTGAAACGATCATACCCACCACCGATAAAGCAATGGTGAGTACATAATAAATCATATAATCAGCATTTAAAACCATAAAATCTGAATTTTAGTTAATAACACAGGAAGATGAGATAAGATTTCGAATTTTTCTTAAAATTTTACTAACGAATCATTTCAAATCCCGTATAAGGTTGTAAAGCTTTGGGGATCAGAATACCCTCAGTGGTTTGGTGGTTCTCCAGCAAAGCAGCCACAATGCGAGCCAACGCCAGTGCGCTGCCATTTAAACTATGAGCAAGGACAGATTCTCCTTTTAAATTTTTAAAGCGCAATTTCAAACGGTTAGTTTGAAAACTCTCAAAATTGGATACCGAACTCACCTCCAGCCAGCGTTTCTGGGCTGCCGAAAAGACTTCAAAGTCATAAGTCAATGCAGATGCAAATCCCATATCACCTCCACACAATTTAAGAATCCGATAGGGTAGCTCCAGTTTATTCAATAAAGTTTCTACATGGTTTAACATTTCCTCCAATGCCTCATAAGATTTCTCGGGGTGCTCTATGCGTACGATTTCAACTTTATCAAATTGATGCACCCGGTTTAATCCCTTTACATGCGCACCATAGGAACCTGCTTCCCTTCTAAAGCAGGGAGTATATCCACATAGTTTATAAGAAAAGTTTTCCTGTTTAATAAGATCATCCCGGAAGATATTGGTGATAGGCACTTCAGCGGTTGGAATCAGGTAAAGTTCATCTTTTTCTGCATAGTACATCTGCCCCTCCTTGTCCGGCAATTGGCCTGTACCTCTTGCAGAATCGGCATTAACCAGCAATGGGGCTTGAATTTCTTCATAACCTGCATTTGCGGCTTCATCCAAAAAGAAGTTGATCAGCGCACGCTGCAAACGCGCTCCTTGACCACGGTATAATATAAAACCTGAACCGGAAATTTTAACTCCCAGTTCCATATCAAATAAATTAAATTTCTTTGCAATTTCCCAGTGGGGCAAAGCACCATCCGGTAATTCGGGAATAGGGAGGTTTCCAGTTTTGTAGACTTCGTTATCTTCTGCTGTTTTCCCATGGGGTACCCTTTCATTGGGTACGTTGGGAAGCAGCAACAATTTTTCTTCAATCAGTTTTTTAGTTTCTTCCAACTGAAGTTCGAGCGATCTACTGGATTCTTTTATTTGGCTAACCTCCTTTTTCAGGGTTTCTACCTCATCCAGTTTCTTCGAACTGAAAAGAACTCCTATCTGCTTAGATAGCCCATTGAGTTGTGAAAGGGTCTCGTCCAATATGGATTGCTGCGCTTTGCGACGGTCATCCAGGTCAATGATTTCTTTAACGAGTTGTAATGCAGATTCATCCAGATTACGTTTGCGGTAGGCCTCTAAAATTGCTGGGGTGTCTTTTCTTAAAATCCGTAATTCGACCATGGTTTTTGATTTTCAAGGCGGCAATGTTACACCAAGTCCATGAAATATTTTTTGAAAAATAATGAAATCATACTAATAATTGTATATTTGCAGCGTAAAATCGGTTGGTTTTACGTCTATCGCATCTCCAGAGTTTTTCCTGAATATCTCTTAATTGTCTTTTATCAAATCCTTTTTTTGTTGGGATAAACAGAGTCTCTGAAAATCGATTGTGAATCAAGCCCTTATCTTTTATTATTGACCATTTAGCGTTCATTAATTATTTTTTTAAAATTATGTACGACATTTTACAACTCAATGACATGCTCGTTCCAGAGTTACGGGACATTGCCGAACAACTGAGCATTCAAAATTCCAAAAAACTATCCAAACAAGATCTCATTTACCGAATACTGGATCAACAGGCATTGAACAGAAGTAGTTCAGAGCAGGAAAACACTGCGGGAGGAGAAAAGAGAGAACAACCCGTCTACGATATTTTAGTGGATGAGCACAATGTTCGAGGACGTCGTCGCAGAGTCGGAAAAGATACTCCCGAAAATGCCAACGCTGATTTATTTAAGACCGTTGAAGAAGCCGCTGAACCCAAAGAAGATAAGCCTGAACCAAAATCAGAAGAATCCGGTGAAAAAAGGCACGAGCGTGAACACAACCGGTCTAGAAAACCTTATCACCGTGAAAATCACGAACGCAAGTCTTTTCAAGGACGCAATAAACCTGCTGATCCTCAAAATGATACTCCATCGGAGAGAAGGAATAATGAACCCGCGGAGTCAACCGTCGAAAGCCCATCCGCTGCCAATGAACCTGCTCCTAGACCAGAACCCGTGTTTATTGTCGAACTGGAGGGTGTCGTGGAAGGTACAGGTGTTTTGGAAATGATGCAGGAAGGCTATGGATTTTTAAGAAGTTCAGATTACAACTATATATCCTCTCCTGATGATATTTACGTTTCGCCATCGCAAATCAAACTTTTTGGATTGAAAACCGGGGACACCGTTGTAGGTGCAATCCGGCCTCCAAAGGAGGGAGAAAAATATTTTGCCCTATTAAAGGTATCCCGCATCAATGGTTTGGAACCTCAGGCCATTCGGGATCGCGTACCCTTTGATTATTTGACGCCTTTATTTCCAAATGAAAAATTCAAATTGACCGTAAGCCCGGTGGGAAGGGATTATGGCAACCGGATGATCGATTTGTTTACACCCATTGGAAAAGGTCAAAGGGCATTGATTGTGGCACAACCTAAAACCGGGAAAACCTTTTTATTAAAAGATCTGGCCAATGCAATTTCTTACAACCATCCGGAATGTTACATGATCGTGTTGCTGGTTGACGAACGTCCTGAAGAGGTTACTGATATGAAGCGAAGTGTAAAAGCTGAAGTCATTTCTTCCACTTTTGACGAACCGGCTGACAATCACGTTCGTGTGGCCAACATCGTACTGGAAAAGGCTAAACGAATGGTGGAATGTGGCCACGATGTGGTGATTTTACTGGACTCCATCACCCGTCTCGCAAGAGCCTATAATACGGTTGCTCCCTCTTCAGGAAAAGTCTTGTCTGGAGGAGTTGAAGCCAATGCTTTGCAGAAACCTAAAAAATTCTTTGGTGCGGCCAGAAAAATTGAGAATGGAGGCTCTTTAACCATCATTGCCACAGCATTGATCGATACAGGTTCAAAAATGGACGGAGTCATTTTTGAGGAATTTAAAGGTACTGGAAACATGGAATTACAGCTTGACCGGACACTGGCCAATAAACGCTTGTATCCTTCTATCGACCTCACCAAGTCCAGCACAAGACGTGAAGACCTCTTGCTGGATGATTTAACCATTCAGAAAATGTTTGTCTTGAGAAATCACTTAGCCGATATGAAACCCGAAGAGGCCGTTGAGTTCGTGAAAAAACACATGACCGGAACCATGACCAATGAAGAATTCCTAATTTCAATGAATAGCTAATAAATATTTGCTAAAAATCAGAATTGTTTTATCTTTGCATTCCCTTTTAAAAAGCTGTTGATAATCATAGAATTATGAAAAGGACATTTCAACCATCGAGGAGAAAACGCGCCAATAAGCACGGATTCAGGAGCCGAATGGCGTCAAAAAATGGACGCAAAGTGCTTGCGCGCAGACGTTCCAGAGGAAGAGCACGGTTGAGTGTTTCTGACGAGAAAGGACTGAAATAACCATCGGTCCCCAAAGTGAGCCGGTCCTTAAGATTTCCTTCCAGGCTCCGTTTAAAATCCAGAAAAAAAATAGAATTTCTTTTCAGTGGACAGTCTATGTCCAAACTAAGTTATCCCTTGCTGGCAAAATATCATTGGGAAGTGAGCGATGAACCCAGCATGGATGCCGTGCATCCTTCCTTTGCGGTCAGCGTTTCAAAAAAATCCTTTAAAAAAGCCACGCAACGAAATTTAATCAAACGCAGGATTCGCGAAGCCTATCGGCTAAATTGGCAAAATCACCTTACCGGAACGCAATTTTCAATGATGTTCATCTACCTTGGAAAAACTGAAATGCCCTATTCAGAAATAGAAAAAGCGATGATTCGTCTGTTAAGAAACATTTCCATCCAGGCCAATCGGCCAATTACCTCTTGACCGCCATTTTACCTCTCCGTTGTAGAGGTAATCGAGAGACCATCTGGTATAACCAAGACTTTTCAATGAGTTTCTTGTCTTCCTGAATTTCTCTCTGCTTTTTTTCCAAGGTCGATGCCTCAATGGAAAAGGTGCTCATTAACCATTGAGCCATGGCCAAAAAGTTAATGTAGTATTCACGGTGGTAACCCAACTTCTTTGATCTTTTAATGAGATTCCGCGTAGCAGACAATTGGTTGTTCATCCATTCCAACTCATCATTCTCATAATAGATCTTGATCATTTCAACCCGTGCGTTGAGTTCAATGAGTGGATCTTTGAAGAAGCTGGTGTTCAATAAATAAAGAGCTTGATCATGTTCGCCCCTTTCTTTTTTGATTTTGGCCAGGCAAAACTGGTAAATCATATTGCGATCCTTTTGGTCGACCAAAGGTTTATAACGTTCCAAAAGGACTTCCGCCAATTCAAGATCCTGCATGCGAATGCACAATACAATGATGTTTTTAAAGGTCAGCGAACTCATGATACCATAATCCAAAATCCAGGACCGTTCAATGCAATGTTGAAACAAATCCAGGGTAACACGGAAAAAATCAGTCCGATTCTGATTGATTTTCCGTATCCCATAATTCAAAGCCGTCACATAGAGCTCCCTTCCATACTCAAAATCAAAATCAGATTCATATTGCTGAAGAAGTTTTAAAAATTCTGCAAAAATCTGCTCCTGTTCGGGTTGCTGTATGATGGAAATAGCCAAACGATAAACCTTAATTTCTGGATATTGCATCCATTCTTCCTTTGAAGCCAACGACAACCACTGATCGATCAACACATCTTTTTGAACAGGTCTTCCAATGGCTTCTTGCGAAAGTTGTTCTAAATGGATACGTAACCGCTGGATGAACGTAGCAATTTCAAGATAATCAGTACAATCTTTAAAATCAAAATGTGTAAATCTGTTTTTGAATGATTCGTAAGACAGGATTTCCATTTCGAGTTGATGAACGTGAAGAAATTTTGAGGGATCCCATCGGATATTTTTCTTCAACTCCATTTTGAAATTGGAAGCAAGCCTTTCAAAATAATCAATGCGTTGGGTTCTTCGCAAATGCCTCAACAAACAAAGCGTTTTGTCTGAAGTATTATGTTGTTGCCTGTCCACCCATAAAAACGTCTTTAAGAGTTCGAGCAGCTCTGAAAAAAACAACCGCAATCTGACATCAGAATATTCAACAGCAGGAAACATTTCCTGATAAATCCCAACTTTCAAACTTGACAGTTCCTGATGTTGATGAAGTACCATGTGCCTGAAACCATTGGTTAATCTGACATTCGTATTAAAATATGGCGACTCTACGAAAGCGTTAAACCGGTTTTTCTGTTTGGTGGAAAGAGAATTGTATAAGTCCAGCGCCCAGGGTGTTTTCATAATTTAATACATTTTAATACGATATTTTGTTGTTATTCAATTGTTTAATTAATAAAATATTAAAATTATTACCTACAAATGTATTATTTTTTGCTTTTTCCCTCCTACATTAAATTATACTTTTGTTATCGTTAATGTGTCTTTGACCATGAAAAGATTTATCAGAAGACCGGCTGAAATGGCCATATTGGCAACTGCACTATGTTTTTGTTTATTCCAAAACATAAATGCCCAGGATACCGTTAAGATCTTTTTGGAAAATAAGGGTTGGTCTGGAGATACCAATGTCATTGAGGTTAGGTCCACCCATTTTCGCGAAATCATCGCTTTTCAGTTGAGTTTTTCCGAAATCAACCGACTGGGTTCTTTTGCACAAATAGAAGTTTATAATTTACCCGGTTTCACTTCCAATAATTACAGCTATTTTCCTAATTTCTCCACCCTCACCATTAGCTATAACACTCCCCTTCCTAATGGAATCAGTCTTCCGGATGGAGATCTATTATTTCGCATCAAATGGATCTCTCAACCCCTTCAAGCACATTGTTATACAGTGACTGATGCTCCAACCGTCATGGAATTCTTAAATGCCAAGTTTGAATCACTCCCAGTCCGCACTTACAACAGCTGTTCACCCGTTCAGGTGATTCCTGCTTTTATCAATGTCTTTCATGACGAAAATGGAAATTGCCTATTCGATCAAAACGAGGTGATTTATCCAGAATATACTGTAGTGGACAGCTTCAATGGAAGGAAAAGTATTTTGATTAATCCACAGTTCCTTTTCATTCCATTTTCTGATTATGGCATTCACTATTTTAGTGTAGTCCACAATAACCAACTATGGAGCAATTGTTCAGGAATCATTCAACAAACACTTGATGCGAACACCCGCCTCTTAAGTTTGAATTTTGGCTTACAAACCAAAATCTCTTGTCCCGATCTGGATGTCGAACTTTCCATACCACTGCTCCGACGTTGTGCTGACAATCAATATCTGGTGAACTATCAAAATCTTGGGACACAGGTTGAAAACAATGCAGTATTACGGGTTGTGCTAGACAGCTTTATGACATTCAATCGTGCTTCAGTCACTCCGTCTAAAATCGTTGGTCCTGTTCTGGAGTTCAATCTCGGCCGCTTGAATCCTTTTGAGAAAGGTACAATTCAATTCAATGTCCATCTCGATTGCAACAATACCATAACCGGACAAACACATTGTGTTAAAGCAGAAATGCTGCCTAAGGTAAATTGTATAAATTCTCCCAACTGGTCCGGTGCTCATCTTGAAGTAGATGCAAAATGTGAAAATGGAAAGGTAAAATTTAAAATCCTTAATTCTGGTCAACAGAACATGAGTGAGCCCACTCAATACTGGATAGTGGAAGACGATATTATGCCTGGCCTGAAGAAAAACATACTCCTCAACCAAGGAGCTTCGCTGGATTTAGAATACCCGGCCAATGGAAAAACCTACCGATTGTGTGTTGACCAGGTCCCATTCCATCCTGGAAATTCAAATCCTAGTGTTGCCTTAGAAGGATGTGGACGTAATCCCCAGGGGGACTTTAGCAGAGGATTTGTTCTTCAGTTTCCGGAAGATGAAGAGGATCATCATACTGCTGTGGATTGTCAACAATCCGTTGCTTCTTATGATCCTAATGACAAAATGGGATGGCCTATAGGATACAGCAATCAACAATACATTGAAGCAGACAGACAAATTGATTACAGGATCCGCTTTCAAAATACCGGAACCGACACTGCGTTTCGGGTTGTGGTGGTAGATACTCTCAGCCAATGGTTTGATTTGGAGACTTTCCGAATCACATCATCATCTCATCCATTTCAAATGCGCCTGGTAGATCGGGTCCTAACGGTGGTATTTGATCCGATCTACCTGCCTTACCAAAGTATTGATGAATATAGCTCACAGGGATATTTTCAATACCAGGTTAAACCTCTGGCTTCAACTCCCATCAAAAGTCGTCTATTAAACGCTGCAGAAATATTTTTTGATTTTAATGCTGCTATCAAAACCAATGTCACTAAACACACTATTTCAAAAGATTTCATTTTGGTTTATACAGATCAATTTGCCGATCCTGATCAACACCATGTGAACATCCACCCAAACCCAAGCGATGGCCATTTCATCGTTGACTGCCAAGGCCTGAAACAAAATGTCATGCTCAGCTTAATAAATGCCTGTGGTGAGATTTGTTTCAGGCTGCCTTGCCAGGAGTTACCTTGCCAGGTAAACATTAACTCACGCTTACCAGACGGATTGTATTTAATGAATCTTCAGGATCAACATGGGAATATTTCAGCATCCAAGCGAATTGTACTGAAGAATCCTTAAGTTTCATATACTTCAAAAATATATTAAGACTTTCAACTGGGAACGCCTGAGTTGAGCTTGAAAATTGTGACGAGGTCATCCCGGGATGCTTAGGTATGCCGGGATATCTTTTGGTTGTCAGAAGATAGTTGGTAGTTGTTTGTTAGTTGTTAGGGGATAGTTGGTTGTTGGTAGAAGATAGTTGGAGGTTGTTAGAAGATAGTAGTTAGTTGCTGTTGTTCGGTGGCAGATGTTAGCTTTTTCAAGATTGATACTAACATTCGTTAGTTACTATTCTCCTACATTCCTACATTCCTACACACCTACACACCTCCACACCTACATTCCTCCACACCTACATTCCTTAATCCTCAAAAAGCCTCCAACTGATGACGCAATAAATCATCCAGCACCTCACGTTCCCGAATAAGGTAATCCTTTCCTTCGTGTACCATGACTTCAGAGGGACGAAACCTAGAATTATAGTTGGAAGCCATCGTAAAACAATAGGCACCGGCATTTTTAAAACAAAGAATATCACCTGGATGTATTTCTGAAACTACGCGATTGTTTGCAAAAGTATCCGTTTCACATATATATCCTACAATATTATAAACCCGAGGCTTCCCACTTGGATTACTCACGTTAAAAATGTGGTGATACGCATCATAAAACATGGGACGTATTAGATGATTCAAACCCGAGTCAACGCCAGCAAATACGGTGGACGGAGTTTGCTTAATGACATTGGTTTTAACGAGAAAAAAGCCACATTCTGACACCAGGTATTTTCCAGGTTCAAAATACAATTTCAATGCTCGACCATACTCTTTACAAAAAGCATTAAAAGATTTGGAAAGGACCTGACCCAATTCTTCCACATCTGTACACACGTCATCTGGTTTATAAGGCACTTTAATACCACTACCAAAATCGATAAACTCCAAATCTTTAAATTTTCTGGCGGCGTCATACAAGATTTCAGATGCAAGACTAAATACTCCTGCATCGAGTATATCAGAACCTGTATGCATGTGCAAACCGTTCACTTTTAATTTTAATGTCTCCACCAAACGAAGGACCAATGGCATCTGATAAATTGAAATACCAAACTTGCTATCAATATGTCCCACTGATATTTTTTCATGACCCCCAGCCATGACATGCGGGTTGATCCGGATTCCTACTTTTGTCTCGGGATGATGATGCCCAATGTATTCCAGCGTCTCGATGTGGTCAATGTTGATTTGGACACCAAGCTGAATGGCCATTTCAACTTCATCTGTACCTACACAGTTGGGCGTGAAAATGATGCGATCCGGTGTGTATCCAGCCTTAAGTCCTGTCCAGATTTCCTGTATGGATACCGTATCAAGACCTACGCCCCATTCATTCATCAACTTCAGAATATTGATGTTGTTGAGTGCCTTACAGGCAAAATGGATCCCTAAATCTGGAACATCAAATGCATTTTTTAATCGATCAACCTGCCGCTTAATAATGGAAGTATCATATACATAAAATGGGGTTTGATACTTTTTTACTAATTCCAATACGTCAATTCCCTGTATGGTGTAAACATCGTTGGTGAGGTCCATGAATCTATTGCATTTATTATTCGCCACAAAAATAATGTCTTCTTGCAATTAAGAAACGATGTAACCATTTTTATCTGAAAATGAAACCAAATACTTCTAAATCCCATTTCAAAAGAATAAAACGAAATACTCAACTCTTTTACCTTATCGCACCATGAGTTCAATAAGGCAAGGGATCAACTTTTGCTTTCATCCATTTGCGCAATGCCTTGTAAACAGTATTCCGGTCATGTTCTTGAAAATCGCGCAAACGGGTTCGATGCCCACCTTGATAAAGCACCAACTTTATTGCGTTGGATGTAGGTTTCAGGTCCACTGCACAAGAAGTCCAGGTATCTGCTCCACCATAAATGTAAATAATGTTATGACTCATGTGCTCGGCATGATGTCTCATGGACTGCATATATTCACCATGATAACTCAAATCAGCATCCTTTGGACAAAAGTTCAAATTGGAAAGATGACTGGTTACCAACAAATCACTTAATCCTGTAGTGTCAAAACCATAATATCCATATTCAGTAAGAAATTGGTAATAGGCGGGTAACAATTGCAGAATTGTTTTATCATCATAGTAATTAAAATCCACTACCTCTTCAATATGTTCAAAAATCTCATCTATTGATGCACGTTCTCCCGGAATGGTATTGCATCCAAATCCCCATTGCCAGAATGAAAAAGGGTATTCAACTGATGCATAATCAATGACCTGATCTAAGCCAATGGTGAATTGAACTTGCTCCGATTTTGCTAATTCCATCAACTTTGGTTTTAGGGCTTCACGATGCATCAAAAGAGTGCGTTGAAATTGTTGAATTTTCCTGCGGCAATCTGGTGTTCCAACTTTCATCTTATAATGTTCAATGGTTCTTGAATCTTCCTGCGCCACAGGAAATGGTGCTACATATGCCATAGTAGCCTGAACGGAAGTTGGATAGGTCAAACTATACAAGGCAGCAGTCGTTCCTCCTTTGGAAATTCCGGTTACCAACCAACATTTTTTATAAATTTTCCGCAATGCATCCTGTATTTTTTTATAATCCTCCATAGCTTGATGGTGATTCAATAAAGACCAATCCATCTTCGAAGGTACAGACTCTCCGAAAAACCGGTATTCTATGGATATTTGATTGGCATCCAGCATTAAGGTGGGTTCGTAAACACGGTCTTTGATTTCATATCCTTCAGTGACCATAACATTTGGTTTTTTAAACCCACGGTGATACACGAACACCTGTTGCATAAATTTTCCGACAGAAGTATCTTCATGATGCAGGTACTGAGGAATCATCAATTTCCAAACCAGAACAAATGGTTGTTGCGATGGCATACTGACTATTTGAATTCCGGGAAAAAACTTATTTAACTGTTTGTAAAGCACTGTGGAGTCACTTGCAAATACATTATCACTAAACAAAATTGCCCACAATAAAAGCATCCAATTCAAACTTAATTTCATATTATAACTTAAATCAATTTAAAATATAAAAGCACTAGCCATCAATACGGTGCACACCATCTTCAACGAAAGCTGGAAAAGAATGGATATTGTATCCAAACCTGTTTTTGAAAGAATTGCTCATACCAATTTGATAGGGAAATGTTTCCGATTCAGGAATCAAATGCAAAGTACAGCCTCCAAATCCTCCTCCCATCATTCTCGCTCCGACCGCTATGTCGGATTGTTTTGCATATCCCACCAGAAAATCCAATTCCTGACAACTTACTCGATATTTCAATCGCAGCCCATTATGCCCTTGTAATAACAAATCACCAACTCGTTTAACATTTCCATTGGATAATGCATCTACCATTTCACCAACGCGTCGGTTTTCATCCCAAACATACGAGGCTAAATTTCTCTCTTCAGGAGACAAATGTCGCATTGCTTGATCTTGCTCTGTCACCGTCAAGGCACTTAAAGACGGTAACAGTGGAAAAGTTAATTTTAATTTTTCCAGTATTTGTTTACAAGCACCTGACCTTGAATTATACTCCGAATCCACCAATCGGTGGCGTACGCCGGTATCCGCAATCAACCATTGATAACCCGGGATAAGGGCAGGGATGTATTGAAAAGTCCAAAGTTGACAATCAATGAATAAAGCATGATTTTTCTTCCCATGGAGGATACTGATTTGATCCATCATCCCTCCGTCAAGTCCGCTGGCTTTCTCAGATTGAACCGCAAACTTGGTGAGGTCGTGACTGGATATATTCCATGAAGAAAATTCATCCAATATGGAAATGAAACCGCACGTAATGGCAGAAGAAGAGGATAAACCAGAACCAGGTGCTAAATCACCACCAAACATTAATTTGAATGCAGGCCAGGAATACCCTTTTGATTTCAGGTAATCCATCACCCCTTGAAAATAGATTGCCCAATCAGGTTGTTTATTGGGTTGTCCGGGATACCAGCTATTTTCTTGATTCAATGAAAATACCTGAGTTTCATAAGCCGGTGCCAGTGCTAAATATACACTTTGCGCAATGGCTGCAGGTAGGCATTTCCCGTGATTATAATCTGTATGTTCGCCAATGATATTAAGACGCCCGGGAGCCCGGTACATCATGATGGGATGTTTACCCGACCAATCGCGAAAACGCTTTAATAAAATGTCTTGCATGGATTAATCCACGGCGAAAATAATCTGATTGACCAAATTTTCAAATATCAATCCAATTAATGCAATAGCATTCATTGCGCGGAGCGCTGACGAAATGAATAAAGCACTTTCAAGGAATTATTAGATTAAGGTTGCATAACCCAATAGATGCTTTATTCATNNGCAAAGGGCTTCGTCGGCTCTCCATGCAGAATGCATTATTCATGCATGATCTTGGGTTCATTGGTCAGGGTTAATCCCGACAAGCCCTTATGGTCTTTTGGCCAAGCCTCACGAAGTATCGCTCGGTTCCCTCATGATCAAGCCATTTTGTATGGCTTGATTAGCTTTGCTACCACTCGGTCATGTCGGCCATGAGAACAATTCATGCAACACTAAATGCATGGTTTTGGATCAATATTAGGGGTGGTTCTCTTGTAACTGCAAAAGGGAGGATCAGATGTACCTATACCTGTTCACATTCTCCCTTAACATTTAATTTCTTCAAAATGTCATCCAATAAACACCATTTCGTTAATGCAGATTGAAATAAATTCAACCCGACAAATACTGCAAGGTAAATCCAATTCGGATGAACAAATTTTGCCAGTACAATTGAACTTGTCACTAATGTACCCGCAACCAGTCGAATAATTTGCGTACGATTCATATTCTTAATTTTAACAATTAACGATAATTTTTTCTCTCAATCATATAATACAAAACAGGAACCACAATCAATGTCAAAATGGTAGATGCAATGGTGCCTCCTATCAATGAAATCGCCAATCCTTGAAATATGGGATCAAACAAAATGACAACAGCACCAATAGCTACTGCGCCAGCAGTTAACAATATTGGGGTTGTTCTTACAGCTCCTGCTTCCAGGATAGATTCTTTTAGTGGAATCCCATCCTTCAATCGGATATTGACAAAGTCAATCAATAATACTGAATTGCGAACCATCACCCCGGCCAGTGCAATAAAACCGATCATGGAGGTTGCTGTAAAATATGCATCCAACATCCAATGTCCCAACACTATCCCAATTAGGCTCAATGGAATTGCAGTCATCATCACCACAGGGACTTTGAAGTTTTGAAACCATCCTACAATCAATAAATAAATAACAAAAATGACTACGGCAAATGCGATCCCCAAATCCCTGAACACATCAAAAGTGATTTGCCATTCCCCATCCCATTTAATGGTGTATTGACTTTCATCTTCCGGCTGACCATTATACAACTCTTTAAGTTCATATCCCTTTGGCAACTCAATAGATTTCAGTTTTTTTGAGATATCCAGAATAGCATAGACAGGACTTTCCAATTCTCCAGCCATATCAGCAACGATGTATACCACCCGTTTTTGATTTTTACGGTAAATACTGACTTCTTGTTGATTGTGCTTAATTTTAATCAAATCACCGACGGGGATCACTTTACCCGACTGACTCACTATGGGGATTGACTGGATGTCTTCCTCTGAAGTTTTCTGATCATCCCTAAGTCTAAGAACTATTCCTATGGGCTGAGTCGATTTTGGAGCATAAAGGGTTGAACTCACAGAGGTCCCCAATGACATCTGCATGACTTGTGCAATCTGCAAAGGGGTCACACCATACATCATTGCTTTTGTCTTATCAATTTCAAATTGAATTTTATTTTGAGGCTCTTCCATATAAGAATCCACATCCACTACATCTGGAGTCTCTCTGATCAATTGCATGGCTTGCTTGGCAATGGCCATTTGTTGTTCGTATTGGTCACCATAAATTTCGGCCACAATCGTACTTAACACCGGTGGACCGGGTGGTACTTCAACCACTTTTACATTAGCCCCATATTTTGAGCCAATGGTCTGTAATCCTGCCCGGTAATCTTTTGCCAGATCATGGCTTTGCTTAGTCCTATGTTCTTTAGCCGTTAAATTCACCTGAATGTCTGCAAGATTCGGAGCCCTCCTCACATCATAATGCCTGACTAAACCGTTAAAAGTAATTGGCGAAGAAGTTCCAATATAGGATTGATAAGATACGACTTCTTTCTGTGAAGCCAGATACATTGAAAGCTCTTTCACAACAACTGCGGTGCGTTCCAAGGTAGTTCCCTCCGGCATATCCACCACCACCTGAAATTCACCTTTGTTATCAAAAGGAAGCATTTTCACTGCCACTATTTTAAAAGCAAATGCGAGAAGTGAAAGCAATAAAATTGCCCCAGTGGATCCTAAAAATAAATAACGCTTTCTGCGATTATTCAGCAATGGCAATAAAAAACGTTGATAGAGTCTATATATTTTATTGTGATGCATTACGATTTCTTCTTCACTCAACTTTTTCTCATCATGTCCAGTTTCCTTTAGAAAAACATAAGCTAAATAAGGCGTAATGGTTAACGCGATGATCAACGAAAACAACATGGCAATTGAGGCTCCTACAGGCATTGGACTCATGTAAGGTCCCATAAGTCCTGATACAAATGCCATAGGCAAAATAGCTGCAATTACGGTAAACGTTGCCAAGATGGTCGGGTTGCCAACTTCATTGATGGCAAACAATGCCGCCTGATGAAAAGGCAATTTTCTGTTTTTAAAATGCCTATGCATATTTTCAGCAATAATGATGCTGTCATCCACCACTATTCCAACCACAAATACCAATGCAAACAAGGTTATTCGGTTGAGGGTATAATCCATAAAATAATAAGCAAATAATGTCAGCGCAAAGGTGGTAGGAACCGAAAGGAAAACCACCAATCCACCACGCCAGCCCATCGCCATCATGACCAATAGGGTTACCGCCAAAATGGCAATTCCAAGGTGCATCAGCAACTCAGAAACTTTCTCCGAGGCAGAAGCTCCATAGTTTCGGGTTTCCGAAATCTGAATATCGTTGGTCAATAAATTGTGCTTTAGCAAGTCCAGTCTTTTCTGAATTTGTGTGGCGATAAACATGGCATCTGTGCCCTTCTTCTTGGAAATAGCCAAAGTGATTGCTGGATAATCAGAGGGAAATTGATTTTGTTGTACACTTGCCTTTCCATATCCAAAACTTACATAATCCACCGGTATTTGTGGGCCATCGGTAATTTCTGCTACTTGATGAAGATAAACTGGCTTGGTTCCGTTTGAACCCACAATGATGTTCTGAACATCTTCCTTCGTGCTTAGAAAATTACCTGTCTCCACCAAAATTTCCTCATCCTGACGCAGTATGGATCCGCTTTGCAGTTGGACATTACTCATGCGAATATGTTGAGCAATACCGCTAACATCTAATCCAAACGCCATCAATTTATTTTTATCCAATACAACCGACAATTGTCGGTCCCTGCCACCAATGGTATTTATTTGTGCGACCTCTGTAATTTTCTTTAACTCATTGGCAAGTTCTTGCGCAATTTGTTTCATATCATAATCATCTCTTTGTTCGCTCCACAAGGTCAAAGACATCATGGGAACATCATCGATGGAGCGTGTTTTAATCAAGGGTTGACTAACACCCATTGGCATTTTATCAGCATGCTTATTAATTTCATCATACAGTTTCACTATTGATCTTTCTATATCTTCTCCAACATAATACTGAACCACCAACATAGCCTGTCCACTCATTGAAGTACTGTACACATATTCCACTCCTTTAATATTGGAAATCATTTTTTCCAACGGTTGAACTACTCTGGATTCAACTTCCTTTGGGCTTGCACCAGGATATGAAACAAAAATATCTGCAATGGGTATTTTGATCTGTGGCTCTTCCTCTCTTGGAATCAATAAAGTGGAATATACCCCGATCGCTAAAAAAACCAACATCAACAGTATAGTCAACTTTGATTTAATAAAGACGTCGGCAATTCTGCCTGACAATCCCTTTTGATTCATGTTTTCCATGTAATGATCTTTATGATTTATTTCACTGTCACCAATGCCCCATTGAATAACCGGCTATCTGCTTCTAAGACATAAGGTTCAGAAGGTTTCAATCCTGACAATACTTCTACCCGATCTCCCATGTCTTTTCCAGTTCGAATCCATCTCAAAACTGCTTTGCTTTCGGATGAAACTGTGTAAATCCCAATCAGTTGTCCTCGCTCAACCATAGCGGTTTTTGGTACCGTGAAAAAAGCCGATGGCTTCAGTTTTTCGGTTGGCTTATGTTCTATTTTGAAAGTAGCATGAGCATACATACCCGGTTTAAAGGATTTACTTTTATCGACTGAATTTGGGATTTCAATCTCAAACTCATATTGACTTCCGGAAGCTTGTGCAGATGGGTTAAATCCAATGATTCGAGAATCAAACTTCTTTCCGGAGGCAGGAATTTCAATCCCAACTTTTTGCTTGAGGTCAATGAATTGAATTTCTGATTCTGGAATCAGAACCTTGAGCACCAATTGGCCGGTAGTCTCTAAGGTCAATAAAGGCATACCTGGATTGGCCATCATGCCCACTTCCGTTACGACTCCGGTTACAATACCATCCATTGGACTCACTACATTAGCTTCTTTGATCAGAACCTCCAATTGGGACAAACTGTATTCCACTTGCTGAACTCTGCTCTTTGAAATATCATGTTGCAATTGTGCTTGCTCCAATTCAAAAGAAGTAGCACTTGATTGTTCAAACAGATTCTTAAATCTGCGGTAATTGATTGTAGCATGATTCAACGCAGCTTTTGCCTCATCCAGATTAGCCAATAACCGCATCTTCTGCGCCATTAAATCGGAAGATTCAATACGAACAAGTGTTTGCCCTTTTTTGACTGGCATGCCCTCCCTTACATTCAAAGTCTTTACTTGACCCATCACCCTCGAACTCAATTGAGTAATCCGAAAAGACTCCATTCTTCCTCCAACCGTAATTTCTTGAGCGGACTGTGAGGAATCTATAATTGGCTTCGAAAGGATTACTTCAATTGCTTCAGCCGAACGGCCAAACTCGGGTTCTTTAGTTTCCATCTGACACCCCCAGGTAAGCGCTATGGTTCCAATGATAATAATACGTGTCATATAATTTTTCATTATTTCAGTTTAATTATGATTCGTGTTCGTCAGAAGAAATTCCAGCAAATTCTTTAATTTACTATAATCTCTGACCCCTTCAATATATTTTAATTTACTCGCAGTAAGTTGCAATTCGGCTTGATGTAAATCCGTCGGTTTTTCCAATCCTTGATCAAACCTATCCTTTATGATTCTCCTTTTTTCTTCTGAAAGTTTAACATCCAACCGATAATTTTCCATATTTTGAATTACTAACAAACGTTCGTTATTTATTTTGTTGACTTCCATATTTGTTTGTTCGAGTAATAATTCTTTTTCCATTTTCAATTTATCAGTTTCAAATTTCAACCGTTTAATTTCATTCGAACGGAGAGAGCCGTCGAACAATGTCCACCTTAGTTGAATTCCTGCTAAATATGCATTTTCGCCAAAACCAAAAGGATCTTGGTCATAAAGGTTATATTCTCCAAACACAAACAAGCCCGGAAAGCGACCAGCTTGATTTGCTTTCTTAAAATGCTTTAGCGCTAATAATCCGGCATCCATTGCTTTAATATCTGATCGCGTTGTAACTGCACTTATCTGTAGTTCAGACTGATCAAATTGTAATGATCCAGCTGGTTTGTAAAATTTTAGTGTGGAATCCCCCATTAATAAGCCTATATAATGACTAAGGTTTTCAATGGATTTTTGTAGAGTATTCATTTGAATAGACACTTGATTGCGTTCAATGGCAATCTCCATTCCATCTACCTTTTTGGCTAAACCCTGTTGAATAAATCTTTCAACTTGTTTTTCATTTTCTTCGAAAGTTTTTATGGCCTGGCGACTGACTTCAAGAGCTTCATATAAATATTGCAAATCTGAATAAGCGTTTTTTACATCGAGAATTAATTTTTCTTCAGCCCGTTGCCGCTGCCATTTTACGGCGTCACCTCGAGTCACCATTCCTTTGTGCATTGAAATATGCTCGGCAGGAAACAAATTTTGCTGGAGTTTCAATTGTGCATTTGAATGGTGTTGTGTCTCCGGATGATTCAACAATTCCGGGTTAAAATCCTGCGCTCCAATGGAACTTTGTTGCAATTTAAATCCGAACGCATTTAATGGATCGTTGGTGACTAAATATTGATATGAAAATTGAACTTGGGGCATCCAGGCCGATTTCAATTTATCCGCTTCGGCATATACGGACTTTGAAGCGAAATCCATCGCCAACAACTGCTTATTATGATTCAGTACTTTGTCTATCATGCTGTCCATGGGTAGAATGACCTGTGCCATCGCCATGTGTGACCATATAAGGGTTAAACAGAAAAGTATTGTACGATTCATTCCTGAAATTTTATGCAAAGCTATTGGAGCTCCGCCTGAAGGTTTGTTACATTGGTTACATTTCCTTTTGCTGGCTAAAATTCTACCCTGGGTATCGGCAGTAAAATCTTTTTTAAGAATTTATTAAATACAGTAAATTGTACAAAATTTTATTCACTCAAAATCTACCCAATTATGGACAAAATCTACTTAAGAAAGCTTTTTTGGGTTTTGCTGCTCATTCCCTTAGGAGGGAATTTAAAAGCCCAATTTACTGCATCTGGCAAAGTCACCGACAACAATGGGGAGCCTCTCACCGGAGTTGCAGTTGTCATTAAAGGAACTACGGCAGGAACTTACACAGATCTGGATGGCAAATATTCCATAGCCGTTCCTGGCAACGAGGCTCTGCTCGTTTTTTCCTACCTGGGTTATACCGACATAGAACAGGCGGTAAGTTCCGGCTCCTCAGAGCTAAACCTGAAGATGTCTGAGAAAGCTACTGTAATGGATGAGGTGATCGTCAGTGGCTTAGCAACAACCATCAAACGTAGCAACTCAGCCAATGCCGTTTCCATGATAGAAGCAAAAGACCTCACGGGAACAACCGTCCAACAAACCATGGACGGCGCTTTGTATGGCAAATTTACCGGTGCCAATATTGTGGCTAACTCCGGTGCCCCAGGTGGTGGGATTGCCATAAAATTGCGTGGGTTAACTACTTTAACCGGAAATTCTCAACCCTTGTTTATCGTAGATGGGGTGTATGTAGATAACTCATCCGTTTTCAGTGGCCTCAATACGGTTTCATTGGCTTATCGAGATGGACGTATTTCTGGAGACCAGGACAATCCGTCAAACAGGATTGCAGACCTGGATCCGGAAGATATAGAGCGTATAGAAATCCTTAAAGGAGCCTCGGCTGCTGCGATTTATGGATCGAGAGCAGGTGCCGGAGTAGTCATTATTACCACAAAACGCGGCCAGGCTGGCAAGACCCGTATTGATGTTTCTCAATCCATAGGTTTTAATTCTGCCATACGACTGTTAGGGACGCGTAGCTGGGATGAAACAAAAGCTAAGAAACATTTTGGCCAAACCGGCGCAGATGCCTTCAATGCTGCGAATGCTGCCGGCAAACTGTATGATTATGAAAAAGAATTATACGGTAATAAAGGATTTTTATCAAGTACCCGCGTAAATGTTAGCGGAGGAGATGAAAAAACGAAATACTTTGCGGGGATGACTTACCGGAATGAAGAAGGTATTGTCCCCAATACAGGATATGATCGGTTTAATCTGAGATTAAATCTGGACCGTAAAATCTCCAGCTATTTTGATTTGGCCATCAGTTCAAATTATATGCGTTCTAGTGCTGATCGAGGTTTTTTCAACAATGATAATTCATCAACCACCATGGGGGTTAGTCTGGTGTCTACCCCGCCATGGGCTGAATTGCATCCGGATGCAGATGGAAACTACCCAAACAATCCATATACTTCATCCAATTTTTTACAGACTGCAGAATTGATGAAAAACAATGAACAAGTGGACCGTTTCATTACCGGTGCAACTTTAACCACCAATATTTATTCTGGAAGTCAATCTGCATTGAAGCTTTTATTAAGAGGCGGTATTGATTATTATACCTTGGTCACCGATATTCTCGCACCTACCACATTGCAATTTCAAAAAGATGGTAACGGAACTGGAGGAGCATCAATCCTGGGAACAACCTTCAATACCAATAAAAATTTCGCAGCTTTTTTAGTCCACCAATGGCAATTAAATTCCATAGGCCTAAGGACTCAGGTTGGATTGACTGCTGAAAATTTTGATCAAAATACCATCATTAATAAATCAAATTTCTTAATTGGATCTCAGAGTAATTTAAATCAAGCTGGATCAGTAGCGGTAACTCAAAATAAAGTCTTGCAAAAGGATAGGGGTTATTTCATTCAGGAAGAAGTCAACTGGGATGACAAACTCATTGTTACGCTCGGTATGCGTGCGGACAAATCTTCCAACAACGGAGATGCAAACAAATTGTATTATTATCCAAAGGCATCAGTTGCATTAAATTTAGGAAAATTTGGAACCATCACCAACGAAACCCTGAGTGAATTAAGACTTCGTGCAGCATACGGACAATCTGGTAATTTTGCTCGTTTCGGATCTATCTACACTCCGCTCAATGCTGTTGTAATTGATGGCACCACTGGCTCACTGGTTGGAATTACTGCTGGAAACGATGCCTTAGGTCCCGAAAAACAAACTGAATTGGAAGTTGGATTTGACTTAGGGTTGATCAAAAACAGGGTCTTACTTGATTTTACTTATTATCAAAAAAACATTGAAGATTTGGTACTTAAAGTCCGCGTTCCAGCTTCCAGTGGTTTTGTTGACAAATGGCTAAATGCCGCTGAATTGAAAAACAATGGAATCGAAGTTGGATTGAATATAAATGTCATCAACCGCAGTGATCTCAACTGGACCAGCAGGTTTGGATTTTGGAAAAACACCGCCACCATCGAAAACTTAAAAGTACCTGCTTACAATGAGGGAGGTTTTGCTCCGATTCTTGGCGTATTCCGAATTGAAGAAGGTAAAAGTCCAACGCAAATAGTCGGTACCACCAGTGATACAGCTGATGCTGATGGATTGGTAGTTTACGGTGATGCCGAGCCTGATTTTAACTTAAGTTGGTCAAATACTTTAAGCTGGAAAAACTGGGATCTTTCTCTTCTATTTCATTGGAAGGAAGGAGGATCCAATATTAACTTAACTACATTGTTGGCTGATTTATCAGGAACCAGCCCCGATTACGATGAAACCGGATTAGATCCCGAAGGAAAGTTAAACAATGGAGATTATCGTGTGAGTCAGTTAGGCTCCAGTGCACATGTATTTGTAGAAGATGCCAGTTACATCAGGCTTCGGGAAATTGGTTTGTATTACCGCATTCCAAAATCTGTTTTCAATAATAAAGCACAATTAAGGATAGGGGTTTCAGGTCGTAACCTACTCAATATTTTTGATTACAACAGTTACGATCCTGAAGTATCCAATTTTGGAATACGGGCTATTTCAAATGCCATTGAAGTTACCCCATTTCCTTCTTCAAAAAGTATAGTGTTTACTTTATCTGCCACTTTCTAAAACTGAAACAATGAAAACTAAAAATATTAATACATTCTTATGGCTATTGTGCATGGCTTGCGCCATGATGCTATCTTTTTCTTCTTGCGAACTGGATGATTTGGAAGATCCCAACAATCCTTCTGCCGGTGGAATTGAAAGCAATGCAACCTTGAGCGAATTGCAAAACCTGATTGATGGAATTCAAGCTGGAATGCGCAACAACTACAATATTTATTTTGATGGAGTAAGTGTAATAGGTCGTGAAATTTATCGATTCTCAGGTTCTGATCCGCGGTATACTGGTGAACTCATGGGTGCAAGTACCGGAAAATTAGACCCCGGGGCTTTTTATACGGTAAATCCTTACTCATCACGTTATCGCGTGATTAAAAATTGCAACATTCTTCAGACTGCTGTCACAAATACCAAAGCAGCTCTTACCACTGAACAACGCAACGGTTACAATGGATTTGCCAATACCATCAAGGCCCATGAACTTTTATTAGCGTTCAATCAACAATTCGATAACGGTATCCGTATTGATGTCGGAGACCCTAATCAGTTGGGCGCATTTCTCGATAAGAATGGCTCTTTGGATGGTATCATTTCTTTGTTGGATCAGGGAGCACAGAATTTACAATCCAGCGGTACGGCCTTTGCTTTTAAACTCGGTCGAGGATTTGCCGGTTTCAATACTCCCGCTGATTTTCTCAAATTCAACCGGGCTCTGGCGGCAAGAGTCAATGCTTATAGAGAAAACTGGAGCGGTTTAAAGAATGCATTAGATGCCAGTTTTATCGATGACAATGGAGATTTAAACCATGGCGTTTTCTATGTATTTTCAAAATCCGGTGGAGATATTCTCAACGAGGTATTTTATCCTTTAAACGCAACAGGTGAAATTCGATTGGCTCATCCAAGTTTCATTACAGATGCTGAGAGTGGTGATCAGAGAATCAATAAAGTTTCAAAAAGAACCACACCAGTCACTTCCAATGATCTGACATCCGGATATGACTTTGCCCTTTATAAAACCAATACGGACAATATTTCCATCATACGGAATGAAGAACTGATCTTATTGCGCGCGGAATATTATATTCAAAATGGACAAACCATCGAAGCGCTTCGCTATTTAAACATTATTCGCAATGCTGCTGGATTAGGTAACTATTCTGGAGCTTCTGATAAAAATGGTTTAATTAACGAACTTTTAAAACAAAGACGATATTCATTGTATGGAGAATGCCATCGCTGGATCGATACCAGAAGGTACGGTAAGTTGAGTACTTTGCCTCTCGATCGGCCAGAAGATGATGTATGGGATAAATTTCCCCGACCTGACTCTGAATAAAACTGAATTTGTGGATAAGTATAATACCGACATGATAACTGAAATGCAATAAACTAAAATCAAATACAATTACTGCATTAGAGAAGAATGCCTTGCGCAAACATCAGAAATCACTAAAACGCGCTTCATGCATTCCATGACGATGCTTAAATTGGGTTCATAAACTGGTTATCCGTCGGTATTTTACTCCACAGAAGCTTTGCTCTGCTGGGTTGTTATCGTCATTATCATCAGGAAAGCTTCTTTTTTATTATTACAGATTTCCGAGAATGAACATAATGGGTTCCAAATTTTTTCTGGTTAAGTTTCCTCTTATATTCCCGTCATATTTTAGTATTCCTTCGCATTGCTATGAGATGAGTAATTTAGTTACAAAGGATAGCACCCATAGACGCCCTTGGCCGCCAAAAGCATACCTAGTCAAACATCGTGTATACCACCCATGCAGATGATGTTTTATCTCAAACAATCCTACCCATTTATTATTCCCATAGCCGACTAATGCCCTTTTTCAAGAAGGCGCTTTATGCTCACTCAAAGTAAGTATACTGACCGACTGTTGTAACGTTTCCTGTATGATACTTTACCGTTTCAATGAGACCTTTAGTGTTTAGTAAAAATTCATAAATAAACGTGTCACTGTGCATAAGTACATGATCGGTATAAATGACTTTGGTTGCCACTTGCTTGGAAGAGCTACCTCTAAATGATTGGCCATTGTTGGCATTGGATATTGAATTGTTGACGGAACCATTAAAATCATTGATTTGACTGTAAATCAAATTGCCCAAGACATCTTTGGTCTGTGAAATGCCTACATTGCCATCCATAATTTGATGTTGTTGTATCGACAACAGATTCCGATTAACATCATACGATTTTAATTCCGTCAGATAACCCTCCAGGTCATATTGGGCGCGGGTAAACTTTGTCCAATTATTCTCGACGGTGGAATCCACAAGTCCACGGTCATTCAGATAATAAATATTGGTGGTATGTAACAATCCCTGCAAATTGTATTTCCGTTCTATGATCTGGTTTCCCGCATATTCATTGACAATACTGTCCCCTAAACTAACTTTTGTTAGTTTCAGATTAGAATAGGTATCATAATAATAGAAGGTGGATACATCCGGAATCCCTAACCCAGGATCATAGGATAAAGTCAGACTTTTTACAAGAGGTGTAGCGTTTGCCGGCGGTGGCTCGCAGCATTCTTTTTCGGAGCAACTCCATAAAACTATCGGCAAAATCAGTCCAATAAAAAGTCTAATCACGTTTAACTGTAAGGTCATTGTAAAAAATTTAAAGACTAAATATAAAAAAATTGACACACTCATGCCTAATTTTTGAACCAGGGAGTAGTCAATTAAGGGATAACTACTTTTCAAAGGGCCTGTCGATTTTCATTGTTTATCGCTTACATATTTTTTCCAAAACATATACTACTTTCCACATGCTCATATTGCCCATAATTTGAAATGACATGATACTCATGTTTTTGATACAGCCCAATAGCTTCGGGCATAATTTTGCCCGTTTCTAAAATGCACTTATGATAGCCCAACTCCCGAGCCCATTGCTCCAACTCTCCAAGAATGGCACTAGCCGCACCATTACCCCTTCCATTAGGTTCAACATACATCCTTTTAATTTCAATGATTCGATCAGCGTACTCCTTCATTCCTCCGCAACCTACAGGCCGTCCTCGTTCGATCGCTAACACTACATTTTTGATCTCATCAATTTTGTTAAATTGCATAAAAAAATCATTCGCCTCACCATTCTTAATGGCCAATTCTTTGTCAAGTTCAGCGGTCAATTGCCTAAAATGCTGATTTCCTGAATCTGTTCTGATAATTTCTATCATGCCTCATTTAAAATTGACCCAAAGTAATACTTTTACTTTTAACACTAAAAATTAAGGACTTGAAGTATAGGGCCTGGCGGTATACTAGTGAAATTTACTTCTACAAAATAAACAGAAGGTTGCAGCAATCATCATGTAGCATACACTAACCATTCATTAAACTCTCTAGCCTCTTTTTCTTGTAAAGTGCAGTCCTTTACGGCCATTAACATAGCTTTATTGGAAGTAAACAATTCACGATTGTAATTGAGAATGGACGTCACATCCATTTCCTGAATAGCCATTCGCTCAGCTTCAGAATAAAAGTGATTTAGCGTGTTGTAATAATTTTCCAATATGTGTTTGTACACTTTTAAAAAAATATCCAATTCACGAGAATCCTTTGAAAAAAGTAATTCATCCAATGATTTATACAATGCCTCGAAATTGTCTCTGGTAATTTGATAAACTCCATATTTCAAATCATGCGAGGAGCGATTAAGATTCAAGATATTCCTTTCAATATCGCGCATGCTCTTCACGCCATGCATGGCACCACGAATAGCTGAAACCCATTGATTTAATTGTGTATTTTCACCTTCTTTGGTATGTTGCCTTAACTCAAGATAAAACATCTGAAGTTCACCTTGAACATGTTTCAAAAACTCGTATTGTTCATCCAGCGAGTGCTCATACCATTTTCGTTTTGCATTCATGCGTTCGAATTCCGGTGGATTGCGAATCGAATTTGCTGGCAGGCTCATTTGGTGTAGATTAAACAACATCGAATTGTATATAAAGAATTCCGTTTCCTTCTTAAATAAATCCATAGCAGTTTGAGGTTCTTTGGCATCTGCAAAACATATAAATGAGCTTGCTGACCGGAAGTCACTTTTAAAAAACCTTTCAAGAAAATGCGAAAATGGCTTAAGTACGGGCAACACCACCAGGATTCCGGCTAGATTCGTCAAAGTAGAAAACGTTACCAAACCCATCAATGGATCGCGAATGGCCCAAGTATATTGAATGGTATTCAGTATTTGCCGTAAAAAAATAAAAGCCATGAAGGTGATGAACCCATTAAACAGAAAATTTCCCAAGGCCACTTGTTTTTTTGTAGAGTCACCACCCAAAGCTCCCAACATTACCTTAATGGTGGTTCCTGTTTCAGACCCCAGGACAACTGCTGCAGCATGTTCGAAACCAACCATGCCGCTGTTTAAAGCACTCAATGTAAGCGCCATGGTTGCAGAACTGGATTGAATTACAGAGGTAATCAGGAATCCTATTCCCAAATAAGCGATGGATGGCAGACTCCTGTAGGGCGCAAAGTCAAATCTGGTAACATAAATTTCCATTGACGTTTTCATGAAGGACAAGCCAATGAACAATAAGCCAAATCCTGCCAATAAATAAGCATAGGGCATTAGTTTTTGACGTCTAACTGACATGATGATCAAAATTCCTGCTACTGCTATGGCTGGATATGCCAGAATTTCGATGTTCATCTTAAAGCCCAGGATAGCAACCAGCCAACTGTCCAGGGTGGTACCCAGGTTTGCCCCAAGGATAATGGCCAAGGCATTTCGCAAAGGCAGAATACCAGAACCTACAAATGCCAGAACCATCAGAGAAACTAAGGAACTACTCTGCAACAAGGCAGTAATTACAGCACCACCGATCACAGCACCCACACCATTGGAAGATATTCTTTGCAAGAACCGTTTAAAATTTCTTGCCGATAAACTTTTTATGGAACCCTCCATCATTTGCATGGCAAACAAGAACATCGCAATTCCTGCCAGCATTTTCATCACGTGTACCCAGTCACCCATTGTATGCGCAAAATAAGTGATTTAAAGAAAATAAAATTTAATAGCTCCAAAAAATCCGTCAGATCATTGCAGACTCATTTTGGTTTGCTCATCATTAAAACGACTGCAAAATAATTGTGGCTTGTTTCTAAACCTAGGTGTCCAATGACTTACTTACCTGAAAGCATATGATAATTTCTTACATTCAGTACCCACCGGGCTTCATACAATTGTAATTTGGGATCCTATTAGCTTGTGTACTGAGAGTGAGCCTTTCGAATTGAAAGCAATGCCCAACTTGATTTCGATTCGGACCAATACATATACCAGGACTTGCTACAATAAGGGAAATATTACTATTTCAATGTGGCCGACCAATCGCAAATTCCATTATCAATGGTCCGACGGTTATCAGACACATGAAAATGACATGAGCCAAAGAGAGATTCATCTTGGTCAAACTTATCATTTGACGGTGACCGATGAACTAACCCATTGTGAAAAAAGTTTTTCTAATGTATTTGAAGCAAGGACATTACCTTATTTCCCTGTAAACATTAAATCTTATAAGGATGCAAGCGGACCCAATAAAAATGACGGTGAGGTGGATATTTGGCTCTATGGTAACCAAGATATGATCATATGGAATGCTAAAATTATCACTTATCGAAATGGAAACCTGTATCCGGACGCAAGTTTCACTTTTGGCCGCACTCACCAATTAAAAGTGCCAAAACTTTTACCCGGAATCTATCAATTTAAAATCGAAGATGCAAAAGGCTGCGAAGTTGCAATTTTAGATCATGAAATTTACTCATGTCCGGTAAAACCTGAAGCCTATATAAAAATCTATAGTTATAGCCTGCCTCCATCAACCCCAGGTGCCTATATTAAAGCTAATCCCTATTATTCTGGCGACCTGAGCAAATGTAAATACCATTGGTATATATACAATTATCCATATTATTATAAAATTACTACAACACCTGAATTAAACACTAATGAAATCAATCAATTGACCTGGTTTGATCATGATAGAATTTGTGTCCGTATGTTATGTCCATGTACAACTGCAGCTTATGATTGCGTCGAGTATGATCCTTGTAACAATAACAACATTGTCTTTAGGAAAAAAGAACTTACCAATGTCTGTTTTGGAAGCTTACCGACTGGAAAAATTGTCAAACACCGGGAGGTTGGTTCCATTCATTTAGAAATTGATGTGACAAAACTTCAACTTGGTTACAATATAGGTAAAGTTGAATTTGACTTTTATATACATGATGTGAGATGGGCTGATGGAGCACCTGTCGTTTTTACGTATAACAAATCAAATAAAACTTTGTTTGTCGACCGGCTAGTAACAGAGAGTAAAACATTTACATTAATCATTACTGACGGCTTAGATTGTGCGCATTCTGCTGGTCTTTCAATTGGAAATGACTTCAGGATGGAACAATCTCACGCAAATGGGCAAGATTATTGTCTTTTCTGGACGGCTTGTAAGCCTTTTGAAGAAGCAGCGGAAAGTGAAATTATTAAACATTATGAAAATACTATTCGCGAAGGGCAGGCAGGAAACTGCGCTCTTGAGTTATGGTGTGGTAACCAGAAAATTAGAAATCTATCGGGGTCAGCCAGTCCATATTATGACGAACGTGAAATTTTTAAAGATGAAGAAGGGAATTGCTTCACAAAGAAAATATGTTTTATTAATGATGCAGCTGATATCATTGTTGATTTGAGTTTACCCGAATATGAAATGTTGTATTTCAACCCACAAGAAACCCAAAGTGAAAAGCAATTAGCATTTATTAGATATGCTCAGGCACCCTGCTGTGAGCCTGATAACTATACTTCCTTTCAAATTGAAGCCAGCCTATACCATGTAAATTTTATTAACGACGGCCCATATAACGATGTGGTTATGAACCGTGATAATCCCTGTAAAGCCATATTGTTCTGCCCTGAAAATTCATTGTATATCAAGTACTTTACAGGAAATATTGTTGAGGAAAAATATTGCAGGATCAATGCTTTAACCTGTTATCGATGTGTTCGTTGTAATTTTCAAATCAATGGAGTGAATTACACATCCACAACGTTTAACCATAGACTTTCCGTTTGTGGCGAAGTAGATTCAGACTTATGCAATAATGGAACGGACTGTTTACAGAACGAGGGCGGAAGTCAGAATGGTTTCCTTATTCCGTTAAATGTCTTGAATTATTCAAGGCTATCACAAATCCAGACCTTATTGGATATTCAATACAACACAAATGAAGAGCCTATCAGTTTTCATGTTTATAATGTTCAGGGCAAATGCCTCATGCGGTATATAAAATTTCCAATTCCGCAATATTATTTGATCAAATCTGACCTAGAAGCATTGACAGATGGAATTTACTTTATCACGATACATTCAGCATCAGGGCACAAAACGATAAAGTGGCTTAAAAATTAGATTGATTTAAGCTACATAAGCTATGTGAATCAAGCATAAAATCCCCACCACACTTCTTGACATCAGGTCAGTTTGGGGGACAATCTTTGCCTGCAAGAAGAGAACATCATCGGTCATAAAGTAACCTAATGGTGTCTAATAATTATTAAAGGGCACTTCTAAATAGAACTTGCGTCAGGATCACAAATTAATCTTTCGAATCTTAAAAAATAATTCTCCCGATTTTAATCTTATGGAATTGAAATCAAATCCGCATACCAACTCCAATCAATTTGATAAAAACTTACCATTCTCATTGGGGTAATTATTAAGGCTCTTCTAAATTTCTTTAACATACTTTTTGTCATATCTTCGTTATCCTATACAATTTTTATGAAAAGTAAACTCCTGAATAGATGGAATCATTGAACGTCGATATACGGGAGGTGTTTTATAAAACTTTTAAGAAAAGAATTTGATGGTATAGGTCTTTTGATCCCTTTGTTCAGGTGTAATGGTAAAGTCTAGGCCAAAATGGAAAACCGGAAATAAAATGAACCAAGGCATCAGATTCCAAAAGGCTTCTTTGAATCATTTCCCTTTAATCCGAATTTAAAATGCAGAGTTTCCGCATTCATTCCTGAAATAAACGTGTTTGAGTCAGGACCCAGCTCTGGACATAGGTTTTCTCAATAAAATTTAATTAAACCTGATAAGTTACTCCTGTAAAATTAATATAAAATATTGGTTTTCAATAATAAAGGAAATTCCTTTCATCATAACCAATAAAGTGGAATTCTGTTATGGTGGTCCCACTTGGGCTCGAACCAAGGACCCTCTGATTATGAGTCAGATGCTCTAACCGGCTGAGCTATGGGACCAGAGCCGCAAAAGTACAAAATCCGAATAAAATACAATCGCTCATCATCTCTTTTCCTCCAACAGTTTTGAAAAAACACTGCCAACCATGACATTCATTCCTTACTGTATCTTTGGATCATGATAAAGAACCTGTTATTTGATTTAGGGAATGTGCTGTTGGACATTGATGAGAAGATAACAGAAGATTGGCTAAAAGAACACCTGGATCCTCAAAAATCCTCCGATTTAATGACTCAGGTATTGTATCCCTTTGAGCGTGGTGAGATTTCAGAAGAAGCCTTTTTTAATCGGTTACAAAGGAGATCCAAGAAGGTACTGGAAGGAAGCTTGTATTACAAGGCCTGGAATGCAATGCTCATTGGTATGCCTGAACGCCGATTTCATTTTTTGCATCAATTGCGTTCACAATACAAGGTTTATTTGCTGAGTAATATTAACATTACCCATTACCGCGCAGTAAAACAGCTCCTTTTAAGACAAAACGGAATGCCCCATTTTGAGGAATACTGTTTTGACAAGACCTACTACTCCTTTGAAATCGGAAGACGCAAACCAGATGTCTCTTGCTTTGAATATGTACTTTCCGATACAGGTATAACGGGACATGAAACTTTGTTTATTGATGATAAAATAGAAAATACCCAATCCGCTGCAAGATTGGGAATGCAAGTGCATCATCATAATCCTGGTGAAGAAATTATCGACATTGTAACTCAACTTCTTTCAACTGTCAACGGATGTATCACAGTACAGAAAACCTGATCCTTAAACTCAGGCATTATTGCGCATATCAGGAACGCAGTCAGTTTGAAGTCGAACAAAAATTAAATACTTTAGGTGCTGACAACGAACAATCCGGAACCGTTATGATCCATTTGATTCAGGAAGGCTTCCTCAACGAACAACGTTTTGCCATTGCTTTCGCCCGTGGAAAATTTAGAATGCAGGGTTGGGGAAAACAAAAAATCAAAGCAGGATTAAGAGCCAAAAAAGTATCAGATCCCTTGATTAAAATTGCCCTGGATTCCATCGACGAAACTGAATACCGCAAAAACCTTCTCGATCAGTTACGCAAATTGCTCACACAAAACGTAACCGTTGAATCCGCCAAGCAAAAATTGTATGGACGTGGATATGAATTTGAACTCATCCAGGAAGCCAGCAAAGAATTACTTTCTTCCGATGAATGAGAACGTCAACAGATTTAATCCTAACGTTCGTTAGCATCTTTTCCATTCAATAAAAAACCCCCCGGTAATCTCCGGAGGGTGATTCAGAAGGGAGCTTTGTTTAATCCTTTCTTATCGGTTAAACAATATTTCCCTGTATTTTGGAAGGGGCCAGAACTTATCCTCGACATAAAGTTCCAAAGTATCCACGTACTCACGAAGCTTATGCAATTGAGGTTTTACCTTATCGCAAAAGTAAATGGCCTCATCACGCGTTGATTTATGTTTATGTGATTTCTCCATTACATCGGACATGGCATCCAAAGTCACATAAGCCCCATTGATATTCTCACTTAATTTGGACATCAAGTCCAATGAAGTTTTAAGCGCTGATTTTGGAAGGCCTGCATCCTGTCCAGCTTTAATGTTCTGCATAATTTCCGTTTGATAACGCATACAAGCAGGAAGGATTTGATTCAGGCACAACTCCTGCGCCAGGCTGCATTCAATTTGAACTTTCTTAATGTATTTCTCTAAATAAATTTCATGGCGTGCTTCCACTTCCTTTTCGTTCATGATCTGGTTCTCTGCAAACAATTGCTTTGCTTTTTTCGTCACATAGGCATCCAAAGCCTGTGGAGTGGTTTTAATATTGGGTAAGCCCCGTTTGGCAGCCTCCTTAGCCCAGGCTTCGCTATAATTATCGCCTTCGAATAGGATGTTCTTGGATGATTTGATGCATGCCCTTAATTCCTTTAATATAGCACTGTCCTTTTTCTCTCCACCCTGAATATGCAGATCTACTTTTTCTTTAAATTCATTGAGCTGATTCGCTACAATCATATTCAGTGTCATCATGGCATCTGCACAATTGGCACTCGAACCCACCGCGCGGAATTCAAATTTATTTCCCGTAAAAGCAAATGGTGAAGTCCGGTTACGGTCCGTGTTATCCATCATCACGTCTGGAATCATTTTATGGATGTCAAGTTTTAAATCTTGCTCCTCTTCTTCCTTCAGATCATTGTCTACCCTTTTTTCAATTGCCTCCAAAACCTGTGTCAGGTAGTTTCCAATAAAAACAGAAATGATCGCAGGAGGAGCTTCGTTTGCACCCAAACGATAATCATTGCTTTCTGCAGCAATGGCCGCCCTCAATAAATCAGCATGATCGTGAACCGCTTTAATGGTATTTATAAAAAAAGTTAAAAAAAGTAAATTGGTTCGTGGTGTTTTGCCGGGCCCTAATAAATTGGTTCCTGTGTCCGTACTCATCGACCAGTTGTTGTGTTTTCCTGATCCGTTGATTCCGGCAAATGGCTTTTCATGCAACAAAACAATGAGATGATGACGTCTTGCTACACGATCCATTAAATCCATCAATAACTGATTGTGATCTACAGCAATGTTACACGTTTCAAACATAGGAGCACACTCAAATTGACTGGGAGCCACTTCATTGTGCCGCGTTCTGACAGGAATTCCAAGTTTATGGCATTCCATTTCCAAGTCGACCATAAAATTATAGACCCGCTCTGGAATTGCACCAAAATAGTGATCTTCCAATTGCTGCCCTTTTGCCGGGCTCCTTCCAAAAATGGTACGACCTCCCGCCATGAGATCCGGTCTGGCGTAATACATGGCTTTGTCAATTAAAAAATATTCCTGCTCCCATCCAAGGGTGGCCGTGACGCGGTTGACAAACCGGTCAAAATAACGAGCCACTCCAGTGGCCGCTTTGTCCAATGCTTCTATTGATCTGAGCAATGGCGCTTTATGATCCAGTGCTTCCCCTGTATAAGAAATAAAAACGGTAGGAATACAAAGTGTCTTAGATCCTGCAATATCCATAATAAATGCAGGTGACAAAGGATCCCAGGCCGTATATCCTCTTGCTTCGAAAGTTGCCCGTAATCCACCACTTGGAAATGATGAAGCATCAGGCTCCTGTTGCACCAAAGCATCTCCATCAAACCGTTCTAAAGCCTTTCCGGTAGAATCGATGGTGAAAAATGAATCGTGCTTCTCAGCAGTACTTCCTGTCAATGGCTGGAACCAATGGGTATAATGAGTAGTCCCATTTTCCATGGCCCATGCTTTTAAAGCAGCAGCAATCTGATCTGCCAGATCTCTGGTAATCTTTTGACCTTGTTGAATGGTTTGTTGATAAGCTTTATAAGCTTCATGAGATAAATAGGATTTGAGTTTTGAATCAGTAAAGACATTTTCTGCATAATAAGAGGAGATCTTGCGATTGTCTCGCTCTTTTACAGACTTGGGTCTTGACAAAAACAAATTAAGGGCGGCACTTCGATGGCTGGACATACAAATGGGTTAAAAGTGAATGAATGCCCAAAATTATCATTTATTTTGATCAATAAGCTGTGTATTTGATTGTTTTTAACAAAATTTTTCAAAAATATTCCTCTTTTTAGGATGAATATCACATTTTTAGCTAAAATATTTCATATTTAAATTAATTTATACGAAGGGTCAGGCCGTTGTGTCTTAGATTCTTTTGTACAGGTTCAAAAATTCGTCCTTCCTGGAATCGGAAACGGGCAAAGTAGATTGGTCGATTAAGGTGATGGACAGTGGATTGCTCCTGTTCAGTCGCACAATACTATCCACATTCACAATCGCCCCTCGGCTAATTCTGAAAAAATTTGCAGGATCCAAAGAGTCTTCAAATATTCTAAGGGTTTTCGCTACGGTAACGTTCCGCTTAGATTTAAGATGTATGGTGGTATAATTGACGTCTGCTTCAAGCCAAAGAATATCATTCGTCTCCACAATGTCGTAACCATTTTGATGACTGATGGCCAAACGGTTATGGCCACCCTGTAAATTTTCCATCAACATCTTATAGGCTTCGTTGAGTTTGGTATTAACCTCCATTTTCTGCACCTTAAGCACAGCTTCTTTCAGGTCATTGATGTCTAAAGGTTTTAACAAGTAATCAACGGCAGAAAGTTTAAAAGCCTGTAACGCATATTGATTGTATGCTGTCGTAAAAATCACCTTCAGATGTGGTTTATGATAATATTCAAAAAATGAAAATCCCGATTCATTGGGTAACTCAATATCTAAAAACAATAAATCAGCATCGTGATGTTTAAGAAATTCAATGGCCTTCGCTACCGTATCAAATATACCAATCACATCCACTACATCTGCATGTGCTTTCAACATATTGGAAAGCACAATTTGGCTTTGAATCTCATCTTCAATAATAATGGTTTTCAATAATTGCATAATCAAAGTTTTATAATTGCTTTTGTACCCATTGCATTTCCGTTGTCATCTTTCAAGTCAATGATTTCCAATCCAATTTTATTCTTTCCCTGATCCAATAACGCAAGGCGTTCCAGGGTTGATTTAATACCAGATGATTTTCGCCATTTACTTTTCCATGCATTGATTTTTTCAGATGCCGTTCTGCCAATTCCATTATCTTCTATCGTACACAATAACTGGTCTTGTATCAGTTCCATTTGAATGTTCAACCGTGCACCACTTCCTTTATGCAGTAAACCATGTTTAAAAGCATTTTCAATCATCGGTTGAATAATCAATGGTGGAATTTGAATTTCAGCTGCTCGGTCAATCACCTCCTTAGTGATATCCAGATGAACCACAATTTTATCCCTAAATCGCATTTTCTCCAACTCCAGGTAATNNATTGAAAATAAAATGGGGATTCATTTGACTTTGCAAGGCTTCTTCTCGCAACATATTGATTTGGTCCTTAATCCTTTGTTCTTTTCGTTCTTGACTCCTGACTTGTCTGGCCCTGTAGTAAGTTAACACAATGCTGGATGCAATCAGCAAGAATGCTATAGCAGCATTAAAAGTACGTGTTTTCCAAAAGGCTTCTTCAATGGTAAAATGTTGTCCGACAATTTCCGATTCCACTTGGTCCTCATGGATACCTTTGAATTTTACCTGGTATTTACCTGGCGTCAGACCAATAAAGTCCAGAACTTCATCATGCACTTCTGTCCATTGTGTTTGGCCCTCTAACTGATACCAAATCTTATATTCATCGCCTGATATCAAGCTTCTTCCTCCAAGTAAAAACCGAAGGTGATTTTCATTGTATTTCAAATTACTCCCAAACTCCTTTTTACCGGTTTGATCAAAAACTTCAATCTTTTGTACCTGGAGAAAAGGAACCTCCTGATTAGGATTTATACTTTCAACTGGCACACTGTAAAGGCCCATGGGAGTTGCAGTCCAAAGTATGCCATTGAACAATTTCACATCTGTGACTTCATTTCCCGGCAAACCGTCCAGGTGATTTAGACTGAAGTGTTTTTGTTTTTCCGGAAAATAAACAGAAATTCCGTTGTCGGTTGCAATGTATTTTCGTCCTGCAGGATCAAATGTCATTGAGGTCACATTATCACTTACCAAACCATCCCGGCTCGAAATGGAATCCGTCAGTTCCATTCCATCAAAACAAAAAATTCCCTCACCGTCTGTGCAAATCCATAAGACCGAATCACCCTGGTTAATCATCTTATTCACATAAAGACTCCTCGCAAGCATTCTGGTCCAAACTCCTCCCGTATCCCTCCTGTAAACACCAGTGGAAGTTCCAATGAAAACCTCGTGCCTCAGTGAACTGATGCAATTGGATCGCTGAATAAACTCACGTTCCAACTTGACTTCATTACATTTTAATGGTAGTCCAGCATTCCATTTCATCCGGTACACGCCCAAAGAAGTACAAAAAAGGGTCTGATCATTTGAAAGTTGCCAGATTGCCTTTAACCCTCCGATCATTAGGTTGTCACAAATGGTCATTTTATCGTTGTCCAATAATGTCATACTCTGGTCATGTCCAATCAGTTTTCTGCCTTTTGAAAGTGAGCTGATAAAGCGAACCCTCCCGGATATCATTCCAAGGGGTAAAATCTTCAGTCGTCGATCATTAATGCTCGTAATTTGTCCGTTATTATGGCACAAATACATCGTACTGTCCGAGATTTCTATGGATGAAATGTCATTTGAAGCCAGGTGACTATTGGCGGTGTTGTATATTTTTGCCCCATTTCTTAGATCAAGGAATAACCCGTGTCCATTGGTGGTTAGCCACCTTCGCTTGTATCGATCCTCGTACACATCATTGATGTATCCCATTGGATATTCAGACCTAATCAACTTTCCAGTTAGGTGGTTATAGATAAAACTTTCACCATAGGTATTAAAAAAAATTTCATCATCGTTGATGATGGAGATATAAGTGATTCTTTTGCCAATTAAGGATGGAAAATAAATGGATTTTTTTTGTTCAAAATTCCGATCCAATATCCTGATGTAATTTGAATTCACCATCAATACATCACCGGTCTTGGTGGTACGCATGAGATCAAACTCATAAATCAAATCCATCTTGTCTTCCTGCTTTATAGGATAAACTCCACAGATCTCGCTGCCCTCTACCCGGTATAACACCATTTTGGATTTTCTCTGATCCAAATCGTAGGCATACAATTCCCCGTCCACCAATCCGGTAAAAATGTAACGACGATTCAAAACGGTGCATTCATTCAAATTATTGAGATTGTAACGATATGAACTTTGCCCATTGAAACTAGACCAGGTAATGTATAAATAAGGGTTAGCCACATAGAGCGAATAAATTTTATCTCCCTTTTTATAATCCTCCAGGTTTAATTTGATCAATGAATCAGCATGAATGTAAAAAATTTCTCCTGCCATATTGTAAAACCAGGGGTTTCCTTCTTTGTCAATAAAAGAAAAAGGAGTATCAAAACTTTTCAATCCCCGTATATTGTATTTTTTAAAATATTTCCCATTGAATGAACATATACCTTTAGTGGTGGTAATGCATAAATCTCCATTGAGTAATTCCATCACTTTATAAAGGGTTAAACTGGGCAGTCCATCCTCATGGGTAAATTGCCTCAAAGCCAATTCTTGTCCCCCTAGCTTGATGGTCAGATGAACCAGTGCAAGACAAATCAGTAGAAACCGAATTTTACTCAATAACATGATAATGACTTTCCGGGATTTAGATTCCAATATAGCTCAATATGGATTCCCTGAAGCCGTTAGTCCAATTTTTTAAATAAAAATAAAGCTTGTTTGAATCAATGAAATACCCTGATGAATCAAATGCAACTGAATGAAATTAAACGGTGGTTCCAAAAATACCATCGAGGAACTATTCCAGGTATTGCTTTTGAGATTCCAAGGCATTCAACTTTCCTGGTTTAATGGTCAAAGACCCCATAATGGCTTAAGTTGAGAAATGGGTTTATGTGCGCCGTTTGCCGGGGGATTCTTTTTTAGAATAGCTGATCCAGCATAAGGATTACAGGTAGTTTGGTTCGTCCAGGTTAATTTCCGGTTTTCAATTCCTCTTTAAGGTATTTACCTGTGTATGAATTACTAACAGTTGTTAGTACTTCTGGACTTCCATAGCCGACAATTTGTCCTCCACCTTTTCCTCCCTCAGGTCCCAGATCCAACACCACATCCGCCACTTTAATGACATCAAGGTTGTGCTCAATCACCATCACCGTATTTCCCCGGTCAACCAGTTTCTGCAACACTTCCAACAGTTGCCGGATATCTTCAAAATGCAAGCCTGTGGTAGGTTCGTCCAGAATGTACAAGGTGTTACCCGTATCTTTCTTGGACAATTCTTCTGCCAGTTTAACACGTTGGGCTTCTCCGCCGGATAAAGTGGTGGCTTGTTGTCCAAGTGTAATGTAACTCAAACCAACATCCACCAGTGTTTTCAATTTTCGATAAATCTTGGGGACATTTTCAAAAAACAACGCGGCATCTTCGACGGTCATTTCCAAGACATCGCCAATGGATTTTCCCTTGTATAAAATTTCAAGGGTTTCACGATTATACCGTTTTCCATTGCAGGTTTCACAATGGACATGAACATCGGGAAGAAAATTCATTTCAATGACTTTCATCCCTGCACCTTCGCAGGTTTCGCAGCGTCCACCTTTGACATTGAATGAAAACCTGCCTGCCTTGAATCCCCGGATTTTTGCATCCGGAAGTCCGGTAAATAAATTGCGGATTTCTGTAAACACCCCGGTATAAGTTGCTGGATTTGATCTTGGCGTTCGTCCGATGGGTTCTTGATCAATTTCGATGACCTTGTCCAAATGTTCCAGTCCTTTAATGGATTCGTAAGGTAGTGGCTTTTGTAAACTGTTGTAAAAATGCTCTCTTAATATCGGATACAAAGTTTCATTGATTAAGCTGGATTTTCCACTTCCCGAGACACCTGTAATACAAATGAAAGTTCCCAATGGAAAATGTATACTGAGATTTTTCAGGTTGTGACCGGTAGCACCCGTCAGGGTTAAAAAATGATTGTTGCCCTTTCTTCTTTTTACCGGAATTTCGATCTTTCTGGTACCCGCAAGATATGCTGCAGTTAATGAATTCTGCTGAAGAAACGCTGAGGGAGTTCCCTGCGCCACCAGATGTCCACCATGAACACCCGCACCTGGCCCCAAATCCAGAATGTAATCCGATGCCAGCATGATTTCTTTGTCATGTTCTACCACCAAAACCGTATTCCCGATTTCTGCAAGTTCACGAAGTGATTTAATCAATCTTTGATTATCCCTTGGATGCAGGCCAATGGAAGGCTCATCGAGAATATAGGTGATACCCGTAAGTTGAGACCCTATTTGTGTAGCCAAACGAGTTCGTTGAGATTCACCACCCGATAAACTAACGGCTGTTCGGTTCAGGCTTAGGTAATCTAAACCGACATACATCAGGAAGCCCACTCTGGCACGAATTTCCTTCAGGATATCCTTACCAATCAACCTTTGTCGTTCACTGAGCCTGCTTTCCACATCCTGTAGCCAATCGTTTAATTCTGAAATGTCCATATTGGCCAGTTCACTGATATTTTTATCGGTGATTTTAAAAAATAAACTTTCCTTCTTTAATCGACTACCCTGGCAAACCGGGCATTCGGTGATGATCATAAAATCTTCAGCAAAACGTCTTATTTTTTCCGAACTGGTTTCCCGGTACCAACGTTTGATCATATTCACTAAACCTTCATTTGCCAAATGAAAACTATCTTCAAACCAGCCATTTGGATTAGGGTTTGGATAACTATCATCTCCCCCATATAAGATGGTATCGAGTGCTTTTTTGGGAATTTTTTTTATGGGTTGATTAAAATTAAAGCCATGTCGTTCTGCTATTTGTTTGAGTTGCCGGAATAAATAATTTTCTCTCGCTTCTCCAATGGCCACAATCCCTCCTTCGGTAATGGTTTTGTTGTCATCGGGTATCATCTGTTTTAAATCTACCTCGTAAATGGAACCAATGCCTTTGCATTCCGGACAGGATCCATATGGAGAATTAAATGAAAAAGTATTTGGAGAGGGCTCGTCATATGAAATTCCGGTTTCCACATCCATCAGCCTTTTACTGAATGGAAAGACCTTGTTCTGGTCACTCAACAAAATGAACAAAACATCTTGACCCAACTTTAAAGCCGTTTGGACACTGTATTGCAAGCGGTCAGCTTTGGCAGGATCTACAACCAGTCGGTCAATCAAGACTTCAATATCGTGTATTTTAAACCGGTCAACCTGCATACCGGGACTTAAATCCGTAATCACTCCATCAATCCTGACTTTGCTAAATCCTTGTTTTCGAATTTGGTCAAATAACTCGCGGTAATGCCCCTTTCTGGATCGAACCACCGGAGCTAAAATGCTAATGTTTTGTTGCAAAAACTGGTTTTGGATCAGTTCCAGCATTTGATCCTCAGAATAACGCAACATTTTGTGACCGCTGACATGAGAATACGCATCTGCAGCTCTCGCAAACAACAGACGAAACAGATCGTAAACTTCCGTAATGGTCCCAACCGTTGATCTGGGGTTCCATCCAGTCGTTTTTTGTTCAATGGAAATTACGGGACTCAATCCTTCAATTCGCTCAACCTGAGGCCTTTCAATGTTGCCAATGAATTGTCGTGCATAATGAGAAAATGTTTCCATGTAGCGCCTTTGTCCCTCAGCATACAGGGTATCAAAGGCCAAAGAGGATTTACCGCTACCCGAAATACCAGTAATCACCACCATTTTATTCCTGGGTATGCTACAGCTAACCTGCTTAAGGTTATGCTCAGCGGCAGCCGTGATCGTGATAAAATCTAAATCAGGTGATTGAATCATGTGTTCCATAGCGAATTGCAAAGTTAGGGATGTTTCTAAAACCGTTTGCTCTTCCACATAGGATAAAAAATCGAGAGGACTGGGATGGCTATGCATTTTACTGATTCTAGGAATCATACATCTGAACCCTGGCCCACCATTGGAGAATTTCTGGAGGGTCATTTGGCATTTTTATGGTTTCAATCAATGATTGCTTCCTCGTACTTGTCAAGCCCCGGCGCCCAGGACATGGGGTATTTTAATTTTTAAAACCGGTCATCACAACCCTTTGCGTGAAGTTTTGTGCTTTGCTTATATTTACCTCCATGAAATCGTATCTGAAAAGTTTGTTTGATTACCACAACCAGGCCAATGAACTTGTTTTCTCTGCCTTATTCCCACAGCGGGAAGGGATCGGAGAATATGCGTATAAAATGTTTTCGCACTCCATCATGACACAACATGTTTGGCAACACCGCATTTTACAACTGCCCTTTGCACATGCTTTTTGGTATATTTTAAATGAACATGAACTAAGGAATTTGATGGAAAATAATCAAAACGAATTGAATAATATTCTCGACAACATGGAATTGGATAATGTTATAGATTACACATCGTTGGATGGTATAGCATATCAATCAAACCTAAAGGATATTCTTTTTCATGTCTCTCATCATTCATCATACCATCGTGGTCAAATCGCTAAGGCATTGAGGGATGCCGGTTATGAGCCTCCGCAAACAGATTTTATTTTATTCCGAAGATAATGAACACTTATAGCATTTCAATCCAGTTGAATCGGAATCATCCGCTATTTATCCAAACGATTTTGCAATTAGTGTTTTAAAAAAAAAGCCGCTCCAATGAGGAACGGCTTCTCTATTGATTTCACACTTGCAAATCAAGAATCACATTATGCTTTATTGAAATAATCTCTTAGAATAAAAACTTAAAACCAAATGAAAAAGGCGTGGTCAGGGTCGGACTGCTTCCACCCAAAGCACTGTTGTAATGGGATTCTACATTCGCTACATGAGCAACGGCTAAATCCGTCACAGTGGTCTTTTCTCCGGTTTTTGGTTCGAGGGTAGTGATCGAAAAATTAATCAGGTTGTAAGAAAACTCAACGGAAAAATGTTTACCCAAAATCATATCGAACCCTCCTGAAGCGGCCAGTCCAAATTGACTCACTTTCAATTCACTTTCATCTTCTTTTCCGGTAATGATAGGTGCACCCAATTGACCAAAGAAATAAAGATCACCTGCTACATTCCAATATTTCCTGACCAAAGGTTCGATTACAATCAAATTGGTGTTGGCTGCAGTGGTGGATCCATCTTCAGATTTGACATTGGCAAATCCAAATGCTGCCCCAACGGCAACGGTTGGCTTAATAAAATTGCCGACAATGGGTAACAAGGTCAGATTGGTACTTTTAAGATCCCCGGTTTTTGTTTGTTGATAACCCAATTGAGAGGTTACAAACCAGGTACCCTGTAGACCTTCCTGAGCAAATGATTCAGAAACAAAAGCTGTGAAAACGATAAATAAAATGAAACTTTTCATATTGTTGGATTTAATAGTTTTAAATTTCGTGATAAACCACCTTGTGCCAAACATCCATAAGGCGACAAAAGACTATTTTATCTTTTAATAAATTAATCCTTGTTTGACGGTGCAAATTTTAATCCCCCAATTTGATCGTTAAATGACGATTATCTCAGTTGAGCTTGATTGTTATCAGCATTTCTTTGAGCGGTTTATCGTCCATTTACAAGTTTGGCTCTGCTGATGGAGATTGATTCTAAAAGAAATCGTTTGTTAATAAGCTGTGAAATAAATATGCTAAAGACATCAAATCCTGAGTTCATCAGACTCTTCATGATGGTTCTCTGCGTTGAAGAGATGCTTAGGAAAAAATGCTCAATGCCTTCTTAAAAGGATGAACCTAAATGGAAAAAACTTCAAAGTATAATTTCTTTATTCCTTATCCATCACCCACAGATCATTGTCGTACCTGAATTCTGTGTGTTGTGGCGTTCCCCCATATTTCCCACCCGTGATAAAGACCTTGTTTCTATGCCGTGCGGCAACCAAACCGCCACGCGGAAGCCAGGGTGCTTGTTCTGACTTCCATTGAATTCCATCTTCGCTTGACAATACCTGACTACTGAATAGCCCGTCACGGTTACAGCCTAACAACCAAATGCGTTGATCAAATACGATCGCTGTATAACCAAACAGTTGTTCGCCGGGTGCTATGAACTTAGTTAAGTTCTTCCAATGAATAGCATCGGTTGAAGTCCACACATCATGATTGAGTAAATACAACATCTTATTATGTTGTATTATCTGGCTTCCACTTCGTTTGCCCATCGGCAGGCCATCCTTAACTTTTTGCCAATGGACGCCATCAGAAGAATTCCATAAATCGTCAAAATCCTTACCGGTATGGCTACCACCAAAAATCCAAATTTTGTCAAGCCACACAAATGGGTGATAAAAGAAGCGCTCGGGTAAATTGCTTTCAAGCGAAAGGGTATCCCAATGTTGAAAATCACAAGTTCTGAAAATTATAGGTCTAAAAGTATAGCGTTCTATATTGCCTTCAAAATACCCCAGTCCATAAATACAATTCTTAAACTCAACATAATCCAGAAAGGCTTGATTGTTTATGGGATTTCCCAATGAAGTCCTGGTCCACTGAATGCCATCTGCAGAATTCCAGACACCATCAGGATGAAACATCCATAGGCTGTCCCTGGTGCTGAACATTTGGTAGTTGTAGCTCTTAGTCCATTCGGCATGCTCGAAAATCCGGGTCCAATGAACCCCAGCAGTAGAGGATGAATCTATTAAAGAGCTTAAATGATTTGCATCCCGTAGCTGTTGGTTGCAACACCATCCAAAAAAACAATATCCAAAGTTGAGGAACAAGAAACGTACCATAAAGGAATAAAATTAAACTATTTCAGTATAACCTGTATTTCTTTCTGCCCTTGGAATGAAATAATCTATTTTACTAATCAGGTTAACTAATTAACGTTTGTTAGCAACGTTGAAGAAACTAAAATAAAACAGGGCATATTTTTTACCAAAATAATCCTCTGACATCATTCGTCCATAAGCCCTAAACATTTAAAACATCAGCGCCCAATTAATTTAATGTTGGTTTAATTTGTAAAAAGTTTTATTGCCTTATCTTTACAGGGTTCAGGTCTTTATATAAATCCTGTCAATTAATTACAAAATTTTGCTGTTTTGAATGTCATGAAAACATACCTCTCTGAATGCTTAGGTACCTTTGCATTGGTATTTTGTGGAACAGGAGCCATAGTCATCAATGACCTAAGTGAAGGGATTGTGACGCATTTGGGCATTGGCATCACTTTTGGTTTGATTGTCATGTCCATGATTTATACTTTTGGCGACATTTCAGGTGCGCACCTAAATCCTGCTGTGACATTTGCTTTCTGGTTTGCCGGTCGGTTTCCTTTGCACAAGGTATTTCCATACATATTGAGTCAGCTAATAGGAGCTGCAATGGCCAGTGGATTATTAAAATACTTGTTTCCAGATCATTTAACTCTGGGAGCTACTCTACCAACAGGTCCTCCACTACAATCTTTCCTTCTCGAAATCATACTGAGTCTTTTGCTGATGCAAGTGATCCTGCATGTAGCTACAGGTCCAAATGAAAAAGGAATTACGGCGGGTGCTGCAATTGGTGCGGTAGTCATGCTGGAAGCCATTTTTGCAGGTCCAATTTCTGGTGCCTCGATGAATCCTGCACGCTCATTAGCTCCGGCAATAATGACTTCAAATCTTAACCATCAATGGATTTACCTATTGGCACCACTCATTGGATCATGTCTCGCTGTCCTTTTTTGCAGATGTGTAAAAAACAATGATTGTTGTCCTATGGTATCTTCCTGTTGTACTGCAAAAAATCCTTGAGGCATGAAATCAATCCTATTTGTATGCATCGAAAATTCCAATCGAAGTCAAATGGCCCAAGCGTTTGCTAAGATTCATGGAAAAGGCATAGTGGATGCTTACAGCGCAGGCTCAAATCCATCCGGGACAATCAATCCCAAAGCAATGGTTGCAATGCATGAAATAGGGTATGATCTGAGTTTACATCATTCCAAATCATTGGCTGATTTACCTGAAATGCGTTTTGACTACCTCATTGGAATGGGTTGTGGTGATGAATGTCCATTTGTTCCCGCAAAAAAACGAATTGAATGGGACATCCCGGACCCAAAGCATTTAAACGCGATTGAATTTAGGAAAATCAGGGATCTCATTGAAATAAAAGTGTTGGAATTACTTCACCTAATTCAATCTGAATGATCAGATTTGCCTGATGGTGCATAACTATTCTACTTATTTCCTTTCATTGATTATGATTTGTATTCCATACACTTCTTTGGCTGTCACAATTAAACACGATGTTAAATTTGTGATTTAAACTTCAGTTAAATAGAATTTCAACAACAGATTCAACGATCCACTCCATAAATGGAAGGTAAAATTAAATATGTTTTCTCTGGTCAAAGCTGGCGATACGGTGCTCCCGGTGGATGGTATTTTGTTTCACTCCCCCAAGAAATGTCCCAAGAAATCAGGACAATGTTAAAATCACAGGAAGAAGGTTGGGGGCGGTTGAAAGCCTTTGCTGGAATTGGAAGCACCCTCTGGGAAACAGCCATTTGGTACGATCGTAAACTAAACACCTATATTTTACCGCTGAAAAACGAAATCCGTAAAAAAGAAAACCTTTCCTCAGAACAAACACTAGTGGTTAATATTTGGGTGTAATGCAATTTCCTTTAGAATTGTTTTAGGGAAATTCACCATTGCACATCGCTTATCACTACAAAATGAGTTGTTTTCGCGGCTCCATGGAATCATAAATTTGCCCAAATTCTTGTATAACATTTTTGAATTCCATCAAGATGCCGTACCTTCCATGCAAGAAGTTGATATGGACTCCTCCAAATATAAATGGGCATTTTGGATATTGATTGTAGGGTTATTGATATCCAACCTGTTGTCTATTTTCAGTCAAAGCAAGCTCAATAAGGCCATTCAAGAAATCCGTCAGGCACAACAGGTCATTGATTCTGCCAAAACTGGCTTACAAAACATGGCACAATCCGTAGAAGGGCTCCGCGAAAAGACAGAAAATTTCAATTTGTCACTCGAGCAATTTAAACAACAAAGTTTACATATTGACAGCCTGGTGTTACACCGAGAAAAAGAATTGTTGGGCCAGGTTTCCGGCCTTCAGCAACAAATTAAAAAACTACAATACCAAAGGAATGAAATACTGGATTTATTAAAAGAAATACCCGATAATATTGAAACCAAACCACTGCTACCCCCAAAAAAATGAGAAATTTGCGATTTCTACTATTGGCATATTTAGCCCATGCTACTTGTTTGTGGTCACAGGAACAAGTTCAGGTTCCCTTTAACGATAGTACAAACATTCTGGTCTATTATATTCCACGAGGTGTAGGTGTATTAAATTTGACGGATACCTTATGGTTACTCAACCGCCCTTGTTTTCAAAAATATCGCACCGCCCACAGGTTACTCTTCCACACAAAAGACACCTACGAAAATTTAATCGGTCAAATGGAAATTCAAGATTCCCTGATTTATCGTTTATACGAAGAACGCACTTCAGCTTATGACAAGATGTACAAACTCAACCGGGATTTCTATGACACCACCCGTCAATTTGTACAACTCACCCGAGATTCATTAGACCGAATGTCCCTCAATATCCATTCAGTTCAAGGTCAGCTGGATCGTGCCAATCAGCATTTGGAAGTTGCTGTGGATTACATCAAATCTGCCAAAAAAGACCGTTATCGATATCTGTTGATTGGGTTGTTGGCCGGGGGTATTGTGGGATATATACTTCATTAAACCGAATTTCGTATTTTTATCACAACGATTGCATTATGACAGATTTTGAACAACAGGAAAAAACCAACAAAGAAGAAATTAAATCTTCACCTCCATTCGGCAAGCAAATAAAGTATTTCCTACTTTTTTGGAATGGCTTTTGGTCTATACCGCTGGCATTCCTGGCGTTTTTAGGTCTGGGCATATTGGGTCAGTTTTTTTTCGGGGAAGGAATTGGTTTTTATGATCCTTCTTTTTGGCAGGCTGCCTTACTGGCAACGGGGGAATTTTTATTTTTCAACAGCATTGCTTTTTTTACCTTGCGTTACTGTTTCCGTCATCTTTGGAAATATTATAAGGGAAATTCTGAAGGATTCAATCTTCGGTCTCAAAAAATGCAGGTAACCAATCAATCTAAAGAAGACTTTGATCAACTACAACCATGGCAAAAATTATTTTTATTGGTCTTTTTATACTGCTTTTTCATCGCAGCTTTGGTCAGTCTGTACAAAGCCCATGTGTAGATTGCATTCCATGCATCTACCTTGATGAAATAGGTACGCGTGAATCGGGAGGTGCAAATCGTGGAACGCGTGTTGAAGAATATCTGGATTCCGCCGGTGGAAAACCTGGCCAACCGTGGTGTGCGGCTTTTGTAAAATGGGTCTTTGACAAAGCTTGCATACCCACTACCATCAACGTATACAGCCCTTCTGCTCAAAACAAAAAAAACCTTGTCTGGTACAAAAAGAAATCCTATAAAAGTCCGGTAAGTGGTGATGTATTTTGTCTTTACTATCCAAAATTAAAACGCATCGGTCACACCGGATTTTACCATCGTGCCGTTAATGAAAAGATTTATGAATCCGTTGAAGGAAATTCAAATGACGGCGGAAGCCGCGAAGGAATTGGTGTTTTTAAACTTAAAAAAAGAAGTTTAAATGCCACATATTCCATCAGTCGATGGACAAAATCATGATCAATTCATTGCTCTGTTATTTTCTTCCTTCCCAACAAAATAAATGCTCGAGTAATCGTTTGTGAAATGGTCATTTAATCCATAACTGGAATCTCCAATGCTTTATCCAATGTTGGTTAAATTAGGAGCATTAATCATCCTGAATTAATTAATTAAAGCCTGCTGTAAAAGATTAGATTTTCTTCATTAGGATTCTATCTTTGCCAATGATTAGCCTCATCAATTTTTGCTATGAACATCAACAACAGTAAAATCCTGGTCATCGGCGGTGGTGGTTTTATCGGCAGCTTTGTTGTGGAAGAACTGCTTAAACATCCTGTCGCTGAAGTGGTGGTTTACGACAATTTCACGCGAGGTAAGAAAGAATACCTGGATCGAGCACTTTCAGATAGCCGTTGCAGCATTTTTCCATACGGAGGTGATATTCGTGACATTGACATTCTGGACCATGCCGTAAAAGGAAAAGACTACGTGATTTGCCTTGCAGCAATGTGGTTATTGCATTGCAAAGATTATCCACGGACCGCCTTTGAAGTAAACATAGCGGGAACTTTTAATGTACTGGAAGCATGCGTGAAACATCAGATTAAAAAATTGGTCTGGTCATCTTCTGCTTCCGTTTATGGGGATGCCGTCGAAATTCCAATGACAGAATCTCATCCTTTTAATAATAAAAATTTTTATGGGGCTACCAAAATAGCTGGAGAAGCCATGTGCACTGCTTTTAATGACCGTTATGGGCTTGAGATCATTGGCCTTCGCTACATGAATGTATATGGTCCTCACCAGGATCAAACGGCCGCCTATACGGGCGTTATACCCATTATGCTCAATAAGATTGATGCAAACGAATCTCCTGTCATCAATGGAGATGGATCGCAGGCTTATGATTTTATTTATGTAGAAGATGTGGCCAGGTCCAATGTTTGCGCATTAACCAGTAAACAGTCGTTTGGTTTTTATAATGTTGGAACTGAAGTTCAAACCACCATCAGGGAACTTTGTAACCTCATTTTAGAATTGAGAAACAGCCATCTTGAAGTTCAATATCGTCCATATTCCGCTGATGATGCGCGCGCATTGGTACAGAACCGGATTGGATCCCGCAAAAAAGCTGAAGATGAACTGGGTTTTCAATTTCAATACGATTTACGCCAGGGACTTCAAAAGCTGATCAATTGGCGCAATGCAACCAAAATATCCTAACCGGAAGCTACCTTTGGGGCTAATTCCTACGTTTTGAGTCAACGAAAATACATTCAGATATCTCAACCCTCCATGGGTCAAGAAGAATGGGAGGCATGTAAAGGTCCAATTTTTTCAGGGTGGATGACCCAAGGTCCTCAGGTTGCCGCCTTCGAACGCCGCTTTGCTGAACTTCACCAAGTCAAACATGCCATTGCGGTATCCAATTGTACCACCGCTCTCCACCTGGCCCTGGTGGCTTTAGGCATTGGCCCGGGAGATGAAGTCATCGTTCCGGCTTTTACCTGGGTTTCCACTGCCAATGCTGCAATGTATTGCGGGGCCAAACCCGTTTTTATTGATATTGACCTTGAGTCCTTCAACATGGATGCAAACCAAATAGCCTCCCGACGTACTCAGCATACAAAAGCCATTATTCCGGTACACTTGTTTGGATTGTGTGCCGACATGGATACCATTCGTGAAGCTTCAAAAGGTCTAAGCATTGTCGAAGATGGTGCCTGTGCTGCTGGTGCACATTATCACAACGTCCCTGCTGGAGGATTGGGTGATATTGGCTGTTTTTCGTTTCATCCCCGAAAATCAGTCACCACCGGCGAAGGTGGAATGCTCACTACCCAACGCGATGATCTGGCAGAAATATTAAACAGGTTGCGCAATCACGGTGCTTCGATTTCTGAAGAACAGCGACATAAAGGACCAAAGCCCTACATCCTGCCTGAATTTGAAATGGTCGGTTACAATTATCGCATGACCGATCTTCAAGGCGCAGTGGGTAATGTGCAATTGGAAAAACTTGATGCTTTTATCGATTACAGGAATCAGTGGGCTCAATATTACGAACAGTCGTTCGCTTCTATTCCCTGGATCAGAACTCCAAAAACACCTGATGGATATCGCCATGGTTGGCAATCCTATGTATTGTTCGTAGATGAAACACAATCGCCAATTTCGCGAAATGAAATTATGGAATACCTCCAGGATAAAGGAATTGCCACCAGACCAGGGACACATGCCGTCCATATGCTTCACTTTTACAAAAATCAATTTGGAATCTCTCCTGATGATTTCCCAAATGCAAGAAAAGCGGATCAGCAATCCATGTCCATTCCTTTACACAATTTAATGACTGCAGATGATTTTGAATACGTAGTCAGTTGCATTCAATCGATCCAATAACCCTAGGACATGTGTGGTATAACCGGGATATTTCAACTTGACGGTAAATCGGTAACCCATGAAGTCCTTCAGAAAATGACGGATGCTTTGGCTCACAGAGGTCCAGATGGTCAAGGCATTTTTTACCATCAGAATGTTGGATTTGGTCACCGCAGATTGTCCATTCTTGACGTCAGTGATAAAGGTGCCCAGCCCATGCATTCTGCCGATAGGCAATGGGTGGTGGTCTTCAATGGTTGCATATATAATTTCAAAAGCTTACGGGAGGAGTTAATTCAAAAAGGCCATCGCTTCCAATCTACTTCCGATACAGAGGTGATCACCGAAGGTCTAAGTTGCGCTGGCCCTGATTTTCTGAAACGGTTTGATGGTATGTTCGCTATTGCAGCATGGCATTTTAAAACCAAAACTTTATATTTATCCAGAGATCGTTTTGGAGTAAAACCTTTGTATTATTATTTTGATGGAAATGTACTTTTATTTGGATCTGAAATAAAAGCTATACTTGCACACCCTTCCTATTCTATTGGAATCAATCATTCTGCTTTGAATGAATATTTCACTTTCCAAAACTTGTTTAGATACCATACGCTCTTTCAGGGAATTTATCTCTTACCTGCTGCCAATACCCTTGCCATTCAAACTAACACTCGTTCACTTGATCATCAAGCTTGGTGGGATTACAACTTTGCTGACACGGATGAACAAATGGAATTTGAAGAAGCAAAACTGGAAACAGAACGCTTGTTACAGAATGCAGTCAACCGCCAAATGGTCTCCGATGTTCCCTTGGGATCTTACCTTTCAGGAGGAATGGATTCAGGTGCCATCACAGCATTGGCATGTAAACAAGTACCCCGTCTAACGACTTTTACCTGTGGATTTGATATGAGCAGTGTAACGGGTGTAGAGGCCAATTATGTTATGATGAACGCCGAGATGCCGAACTGATGGCCAATCACTTTAAAACTGAACACTACGAACAGGTCATCAATGCGGGTGATTTGTCCTGGTCTTTACCTCGCGTGGTTTGGCATTTGGAAGATTTGAGGGTTGGAATGAGTTATCCGAATTATTACATCAGCCGTTTAGCCTCTAAATTTGTAAAAGTATGTCTCCAGGGCACCGGCGGAGATGAGTTGTATGGAGGATATCCATGGAGATATTATCGCGTGTTTCAGTCCATCAACCGACAAGATTATTTCGATCAATATTATGGTTTTTGGCAACGATTGGTCCCCGAAGAACAAAAATTTCAGCTCTTCGATTCGTCTATTTGTCCGAATATAGATTTTGAAGGTCCACGTCAGGCATTTGAGCGCGTATTTTTATTTAATAATAGTCTGCGCTATGATTCCCCTGAACAACATATTCAGAACAGTCTTTATTTTGAAATCAAAACTTTTCTTGCCGGATTGTTGCTGGTCGGAGATAAATTGTCAATGGCCAACGGACTGGAAGAACGATTTCCATTTTTAGATAATGCCCTGGTTGATTTTGCACAAAAAATTCCTGTGCGACATAAATTAGCTGATCTGGAAAAATTGAAAAAATTGGATGAAGATGTTTTTGGAAATAAAAAACAATTGTACAAAGAATTTAAAGACGGCAAAAACGTTTTGCGTAAAGCCTTGGAAGATTTTATCCCGGAACGTATAATTAACCGACCAAAACAAGGTTTTAGTGCTCCTGATGAAAGTTGGTATCGGGGAGAAAATGCGCAATACATCCGGGAATTATTACTCAATAGAAAATCTGCTTCTGCCGCGTTTATTCGCAAGGATTATGTTTCGCGGATTGTTGACGAACATTTACACCATCGAATCAACCACAGGTTATTGATCTGGAGTTTGATGAATTTTGAGTGGTGGTGTCGAATTTTTCTGAATAACGAAAGGCCATAAACTGAAAAACCCTGTCCTTGTTAGACAGGGTTTCTATTTTAATGTATCTGCTATGGAGAAAAAATCTAATTCCTGTTATATCCCAACATCCATCCAATGGCTCCACCAGTTAATGCGCCAAGGATTAACGCATACAATGTATTGATGATAACCATGGTGAATCCTGTGTACATGGTCGTACCGGCCATAAATTGAAAATCCATTCCCAATGAAATACAAGCACTGATCACAGCACCAGCAATAGCTCCGGTCTGTAAGGTTCTGATATTCGCCCAGCGCTCATAAATTAAAGCAAAAGTGAAGGCCATAAATACTGAACTGATAAAATAATAAAGAATGTTGTGCTGGTCTTCCGGTAACATGATGGATTTTGCCCCATCTGAAAGGTTGTTGTCAAAAAAACCCTTAAGCAATATTGCATAAAGGCCCCAGCCACCAAAAAAATTTACCACTGCACCAACCAGCGTTCCGAGTAAAAGTTTAGTTGAGTTCATTTTGTAAAAATTTAAGTGAATAAATGTTTGAATCAGTAAAAATACATGCTTCAAAGGCTAATTCAAAATTTTACCTTCAACTAAATAGGATTTTTTCCAGTTTCCGCATACATAATTCAAGCCCAGGTTGAACATTTGGACCAACGACCACATCAAACCTCCTCATGTTCTGCTGAATAATAGCTCCTTTCACCCCTTCTGGCTTTGCTGAATTTCAACAGTTTTCATGAATCGTTGTATCTTGTCCGCGCAACCATGATATAATGCTTGCCAAAATCCTACAACATTTATTGAATTATTGGTCAAAAGCGAAGCGCAATCAAATGCGAAAAAGTTTTAATAGAACCATACCCAGTCACGAGTTTATGAACGATCGCTGGGAAAAAGCCCGCTATTTGGGGTTTGGAGAAGGATCCAGTATCTATGACAGCGCGTTTGTTTTTGGGGAGGTGAGTGTGGGAAGCAATACCTGGATAGGCCCCTTTGTCATATTGGATGGAAGTGGGAAACTCGAAATTGGAAGCCATTGTTCAATCTCTGCATCCGTTCATATTTATACCCATGATACGGTCCAATGGGCCTTAAGCGGAGGAATAAAACCCTATGAATATGCTCCCGTTAGCATTGGTGACCGATGCTATATAGGACCACATAGTGTAATCGCAAAAGGTGTCACTTTGGGTGAAGGCTGTGTGGTAGGAGCTAATAGTTTTGTCAACAAATCATTTGGTCCGGGAACAAAAATTGCCGGAAATCCAGCAAAAGAAGTTTAATTATGCCGGTTAACATTCAAACTTTTTTTTCAATCCCTGTCCGTTGTATCGATAATGTCATTCAATTTATATCCAATGATACCGGATTAGATGCCAATCAACAGCAAACAAAAGATATTTTTTCGGACAAATGGACTTCAACCAATGAAATCCAAGATGTCGAAAAACTGTTTAAAACACAACGTGAGTGGTTTCTTAAACTTTATGGTTTTGATACCGTAGAAAACTTTCAAGCCTACCTCCAAAATAAATTTTTAATCGTGGACACAGGCTGCGGATTAGGTTATAAAGCCGCCTGGTTTGCAGAGTTGGCACCACATGCTACCGTCATTGGCATTGACATTTCTGAAGCTGCACATATTGCTGCTAAAAATTATGCCCATTTGCCAAATCTTTGGTTTCTGCAGGCGGATATTGCTCTAACAGGATTAAAACCCGGTTGCACAGAGCTTATGGTGTGCGATCAGGTCATTATGCACACTGAACATCCCGAACAAACTTTCCGGCATCTTTCTGAATGTACCTCTGCAGCCGGTGAATTCTTATGCTATTTTTATCGAAAAAAAGCATTACCACGCGAACTCATTGACGATTACTTCCGGAAGAGGACTCATGAGGTCTCACCCGAAGAAATGTGGAAGTTCTCAGAACAAATCACAGAATTAGGGAAAAGGTTAAGTGAACTCAATACGAGTTTCGATTGCCCGGAAATCACATTATTGGGAATCCCTGGGGGTAAATACGACATACAACGATTTATTTACTGGAATTTTCTTAAATGTTTTTGGAAAGAAGACTGGGGTTTTGAACTTTCAAAAATAACCAATTACGATTGGTACGCTCCCAGCAACGCACAACGATTTAGCAAAGATGANNTGAAGTATTGTTACTGGCCCAAAATAACAAAATGCAGGCCAGTTACTTTCATGAAGAAGAAGCTTGTTATTCGGGCCGCTTTGCTTTTACTCACCCATAATTCAATATTCGATCCAATGACTCTTCAACAATTCTATGAGTGGATTCAGCAACACCCCTCAAACGTGTTATATTACTATGCTGCATTGCTTCTTTCAACCATTGCATTAAACTCCATGTCGGAACAGAAATCGCATTTATATCCATGGAACTGGCTCTATAGTGTAATCATCTATGCGGTATGTATTCCAGGTATATTTGCCATAACCCTGAATGTTTATTTTTTCCTCTTTGAAAAAAGAAGCATCATGGATACTGAATTGTTGTTACAATTCTTACCGGTTCTTATGTTATTCCTAATTATCTATTACATTCGAAAAAATGTCGATCTGGATATGATACCGGGCTTCGAAAAACTGTATGGCTTGATTTGGATCATGTCCATGGTTATAATCTTTATGTGGGTGATTGACAGGACCCATCTATATGCCATTAGTTTTGTTCCTTTTTATTATGTTTTGATTCTATTGGTAGCCGGTATTTTCATCATTCGGTATTTCGCAAGAAAAATGATGTAACAAAAAGGGTACGTTTCTTGAATCAATTTACACTACTTCAATTTGCGGTAAAAGCCATTGGACAAAGAGTTCATCAAAATTAGAAATTTGAGCATCGCTAAACTTAAAAAATTCACTGTACCTTATTATAGAATTTGATTTCAAAAAATGTTAAATTTTTTGAATGCCTGCTAATCATTGTGGATATGATCTTCCCGAAAACCGATGTCATAAAGATCCAATTTACTAGTCAAATTCTTATCCCACACCAGAGTTACAGCTGCACTAAAAAAATAAAGACCACTCAACATAACATCGAATGGTCTTTAACGCCGGTAGTTGTAGTTTTCTCTATCGAAGGACGGTCAATGCCAGACGTTCATTGATTCCGCCAGCCTTTAGCTCTATCGAATACAATCCAGGTTGGATTGATTTCACGTCTAATCTGATCTTATTGAATGTCCCCATCACCTTGGGGTCATAAATTTTCTGAATTACAACTTGCCCCAATTCATCGTATACATTCAATTGAACCGCTTCCATTTGAAGGGTGTTACTTAAGATAAACACTTCTTCACTTGCCGGATTAGGAAATAATTTAAATCCACTGGATACTAACGGTTGGTAGTCAATGGAAGCTTCGTTGCTCATTATGTACTTTGCTCCGTTATCAACAGCTATTACCCGATAAATATACTCACCCGACAAACCTGTTTCAGTCCATTCCACTTTTCGCATACATCCAGATACTTCCGAAAAATTATCGGGAAGATGGTAGATCGTAAATAACTGGAAAGTTGATTCTCCGGGAGCCATGCGCTCAATTCGGTACGTATTATTGCAAGATTCCAGATCCTTCCATTCCAACCAGTGCTTGCTTTGTTGTTGAAACGCACTCAAAGAAATCGATCCGGTAGCTACATCTGTCAAATCAGGTTCCAATTGATAGAGTACTATATCTTTTGTATTCACCTTGAGACCCAATAATGGATTATACATTCCTGCACCAATGTCTTTTAAACTGTCACAGGATTGTCCACTCAGGTATCGCGAGGTCCATGGTCCATAGGCTTCTGTCAAGTCAGAATCCCTGCCGGGATCTGTTCCTTGCAATGGACTGGACAACACAAATCCACCCAACTGTCCTACTTTAATATAATATTCTCCGGGCTCTACGCAGAAATAATAATAACCATCATGAAGGAACCTCGTATTGTTGGAGAATGTTTTCACACGTGTCACATAAGTATTGGAAGGTAATTTATACAATGACACATATAAACCATTGATTCCATTCTCAGCATTCTGTTGAATTCCATCCTTATTGGTATCATAAAATACATAACCATATAACGGAATGCATTTATACAAGCCTAAATCCCAACTTAAATCCACCTCGCCACCGGATAAATTGGTAGTTGGTGTAGTGCCGATTCCATTATCAGAACCTACATCACTATCTTTCAAATCATCTCCTGCATTACTTTTTGTAATGGTATAACCCGTAGGTGGAATAAACTTAACAAAATAATTTCCTGGACTCAAATTATCAAATAAGTAATAACCAGTTGAACTGGTCTTGGTGGACTTAACCAGTGCCTTTGTATCTGCTCTGTATAATTCTACCATCACATTGGCTATTCCTTCCTCGTTGGTATCCTGCATCCCGTTGGCATTTCGGTCATGCCATACCCGGTCTCCCAGACTTGCACGTAATCCATAACCCGCGACATCATGATCATCTTCATCTTCATTCTTAGATTTTCCGCCACCAATTATGTTATTATCATTTAGATCCCCTGGCAATACAGCACGTTCATGGGGTGCATCCGACCCCGGTTTGCTGTCTGCATCAAGCATACTGATGTTCATGCGTGTCGTATCAAACACTTCAAGAATTTCAGCCCAGTTGTTGTATTCAGCAACGTTGCTGGTTGGCAATAAGAATAACCTTACATCTACAGAATCAATCCCTCCCTGCAATAAGGTTTTATTCAATCGATAGCTTGCAGTATTACCCTGCAATGACCAACCGGGATTCCGGCTGGGTAACCACTGATAACCTGTATTCAAATAGTCTCCAATAAGAACTGAATCTACTGCTACATTTCCCTGATTGAAAATTTTAATTCTGAATATTGCAGTATCTCCATTGCCTGTCAGAGCTTCTTTTCTCAGTGCCAAATCATGCAGGAAAACAAATGCCGGATCATGGTCATCTTCATCACGAATTCCGTCACCATCGGAATCATTTCCATCGTCATCCACGAAATTGTCACTGACACTGTTTGGAATTCCTCCGGGATCATTGTTTTTATTGTAATCATATTTAGAATCCAAATCCTCTGAATAAATAATATTCTCAAAATCGACAGCTCGAACAATCTCTGCAAAGTTGGTCAAGTTAAATACGCCCCCTGGATAGTCATGCACTTTAAGTTGTATGTAATAACGGGCACTGTCTCCGGGATTCAGCAAAGTATCTTTCGTAAAAGTAGCGGTGTGTGTATTGACATCATATATCCAACCGGAATTGGGAAGCCAAATAAATCCATTTGGCAGGTAATCCACTACAGAAAACTGTATGGCTGGAATATTTCCTTGATTGTATACCGTAATGGAAAACATAACGGTATCTCCATATACCACAGGTAGCGATCCATGATATAATTTACACAAGGCCAGGTCAAAAATGTTTGGTGCTGCTGGATCATGATCATCTTCATCGCCTCCCAGGTCCTGTGAGTGAATGTTGTTGTCCTTTGGGTCCCCTGGAATTACAGCCCGTTCGAAAGGGCTATCGGAATTTTCTCTGCTGTCAAAGTCTTGACCTGTCCGGTTTAAAGAGTCCAGATTTTGAGACCCTGCAATCTCAGCATAATTGATCCAATCCGCGAAATCTTTTACCGGTTTTAATTTTAAAAAGATACTTACAGATGCACTGTCACCGGGGTTGATACGCCGTGTCATGATATGATCGGCATAATTTCCATCCAACTTCCAGTGGCTGTTCTTTGCATATACAAAGTCATAGCCTGTTGCGATGTGATCCCGAATTCCAACGCGACCAACAGTATCTGTCCCCTGATTATAAATCCAAATTTTATATTCAAGATCTTGTCCAAGTAAATGAGGCTTTGGTGATACCAATAACTTTTTCAAAGCGAGATCCCATACCAATGCAGCCGCAGGGTCTTTATCGTCTTCATCCGTTATCCCATCATGATTAGTATCAAAACCATCATCCAGAATATGATCATCCGATGGGGTTGAAATGAAACCTCCGGCGTCATTGCTGATGTCCATATCGTGATAACTATCAAAATCATCCTGAAGAATGTTCAAGATATGATGTAAGGTTACGATAAATGCCTGTTTGACTTCTGCCATGTTGACCCAATCTTTCGGATCTGTGGTAGGAAGCATTTCCAAGGTAATTACTTTGGCCAATGAGTCTCCAGGTAATAAAATCTGCGGAATGAACGTAGTCACCATTCCATTTCCAATATCAGTCCAATCAGGATTATCCATTGCGTGAAACAAATATCCCTTAGGAATATAATCCACCAGGGTTATCGTCTGAGAAGGTGCATTGCCCTGATTGTAAAGCCAAACAATAAAATCAACTTTTTGATGATATCCAGTGGCCAATTGGTTTGCCCTGACCTTTTTCAATGCCAAATCAAATATGATGGTTGTAGCTACGTCATGATCATCTTCATCTTCCCCGGGATTTATTTTACGATGACCATCTTTTTTGTCATCATCCGGATCATAAGGTTTCACCGGATTGTCATTTCTTCGATTATTATCCGGGGTTGAATCAATATCTATAGGCAAATTGTTGTTGGGTGATTCAAATGAAGTAATTTCAGCTGGATTGATTACGGCATTCACATCATTAAACCCAGCATGAATTTTTACGATTACATCAATAATAGCACTATCACCGCTCTTCAATGAATCCAGGATATACTGATAAGTCGTGTCATTCATTGCGGTCCATTCCGGATTCAAAATGGGATCCAATGCATAGATCTCTGGTAAATAGTCTTGTACGTGGATCTTGGTGGCCGTCAAACTACCTTGATTGTATACGGCAATCCGAAAGGCAATGTAATCGCCATTCTTCGCCGTAGTTGAAGTGACTTCATACTTTCGCAAGGCTAGATCATAAAATTCAAATTCGGTGCAAACCGTATCTTTCTGATCAGCTGTCCCATCTAAATTTACATCTAAGTTTGTTTCATTAAAGATACCGTATCCAGCCAAATAATTACCATTTACATCTCGCCGACAAGTTTGATAATAATTATCTCCAGGACTTCCACTGCTGTAATCCAAAACCAGATTCATTCGAACGATGAAGCTATCTACAGAAAATGGAGCAAGCGATCTGTTTTGAGCCAATAACCATCCATTATTTCCAGGAGCAGTATTTAATGCATTGGATGAACCATTATTCACCGAGTAATTCACAGCCGTAATGACCAGATCATCCTCAAGTCTAGGAATATCTGTTAAATTGTAATTGCCCGTGGCGCCTCCCAAGTTTTCCACCCGTATGAGATACATCAGGTCAGTGGATTCGTCGGGTCGCTTGGTTTTTGAAAGCAACGTCTTGGTATGCATAATTTGCGGTAAATCACCGCATACGGTATCCCTTTTTTCTGGACGCAGATCCAAATTTAAATCCAACATGGCTGCATTGAAAAGTCCTTCACCAAACCTTGGAACCGCCGGATTAATAAATCCACATGGGCGGTAAATATTATTTCCCAATGAGCCTGGAGCAAGATCAAGCTGCACCACTATTTGAATCCTGAAAGAATCTGTTTCACCCACTTGGATGTCTTGGTTGGTGGCCAATATCCATCCGTCAACGGGAACTATCTTGGTCAATAATGCCTGAAGTCCAACATTCGAAGTATATGATGCGCTTTGTATCGTAATATCATCATCAAAGGTGGGCCGATCCAGTAACTGATAATGACCAATCGCTCCACCTTTGTTTTTTATCGTCACCAGGTAATTTAATTGATAGGTTTTTAGATCGATCTGTTGTACTTGCGAAAGGTCTTTGATAAATTCTAAGTAGGGTATATCTGTACAACTGGTATCTGCTTCATCCATAATGCCATCTCCATTCACATCCAGTAAGGCCCTGTTAAATAAGCCTTCCCCATGAATTGGAAGTGGTCCTGAACTTCCGCAGCCAGTATAGACATCATCACCTCCCGACCCGGGCTTTAGACTGATTTTAGCATTCACCGTCAGTAAGACAGTATGTTTAACTCCAGGTGCAATCAATTGATTAACGATAATATTCCAGGGACCAGTACCCAATAATGCTCCACCAGCTTTTCCAGGTATATTCGTCGTATAAAAAGCAGCTAACACTTGTATGTCATCATCAAAACCGCAAATATCCTGTAAGGTATAACTACCTGTTTCAGTACCTTGATTCTCAATTTCTATCCGGTAAACGATCGTATGGGAAGCATCCGACTGGATTGTATTCGAGTGAAGGTTTTTGGTGACTTTAATACGTGGTCGTGGACATAAAGAAGGCTGAGTATATAAAGAATCCAGACATTCATGATTATCTGCATCCCTGATTTCAACTTTGTATCGGGTAACCCCGTCGGCCTTAAAATCTGAATTAGGAGCCATCCCCACTAAAACAGATGAGCCGTATGAACCTGTGCCCAATATCTTTCCATTGTGCAAAACTTCAAACCTGCCGGTTGGGCCCGCTTGTGGATTATCCGAACCAACCAAAACAGCAAACCAGTCATCGGTTGAATCATTCACCGTTCCATTGTTGTTACATTCTGTTTGTAAAAAAGTATTGATTGTAAGCCCACAACATTCAATGGCAGCAACTCCATAAGCACAATGTTGCCAAATGGTATCACCAGTAGCATCAATGGCATAATAATAATATGCTTCGTAGCCATCTTCCAGGCCAGGAAATGTTTTGTCTATTAATAATACTTCTGTGTTTCCTCTAATTTGTCGCGAAGTGCTGTCAAACCAACAATAATGTTGCATGCCCGGTATGGCAAATAATTGGATTAAGTTGTCCCTGTTGGTACATAAATTCAAATCCGGAGGACAGCAAGCTTCTGGGCGATCCAAAACGGACATGGTATCCAACCGACAATTTAAGTCAAATACATAATAAATCCGGATCCCAACATTTTGTACTCCGTTCGCCTTTAAATTTTTGAACTGAACATCTATCTTACCATTTGCTACTCCCGTCACTTCTTTTGACTCTCCGCTGGTCAACTCAATAATAATATTACCCACCGGGCCATTGACGAGCTTTAATGTCATGTTCAAATCAAACCCACTGGTCAGGCCATTACAAGGTTCAACTTCCAAATGGCTGATGGTAATGGAACAGGGCAAAAGATTACAAAACCCGAAATCGATCGAATGATCGTTATTTCCACTAACACCCGTTAGTACTTGTGCAACAATATTGTCCATACCATCAGGTACACCATCACTGTCTATCAGGTCATTATTGGGCGTCCCTGCGTTGGCTGAAGAGAGCTGGTAATTTTGCAAAGCAGTTTGACTACTTGCTTGTGCTATTCTTAAGGTATAATTGGTTTGAGGCAACAAACTGGAAAGTCCATAAATAAACGAAGAAGGATAAGGATTATTGATGGGTGCATCTTGATTGGAAAATACATAATAACCAAATTCATTGGTAGTAGCCTGAGCAATGACATTCCCTTGGTAAATGAGGTCCACTACCACTCCCTGCAAAGGGGGCTCAGACGGATCTTGTATTCCGTCTTTATCGCGGTCAATCCAAACATAATTTCCAATTTCAAGAGGAGCTGCTTTACTGAAAATTTTCATGTCTCCCAGGGCATTGCTCTTACCCACCAACAAACCAAAATCGCGAGGAATGATGGTGTATCTTTTATCCCAGTTACCCGTGACATGATTCAGATGCATGACGCCGCTGGTAAATCCTCCATATGGATCAACACAACTCGATACCACATCCTGATATCCAGGACACATACTCAGTGCTCCATTTAAACTTTCTCGTTCTACAGGAAGTCCGGCCAACGACAATGCATGATCTCCAAAATAATATTCGCCACCTCCAGGACCAAATCCTGTATTTCGACCTGCTGTTTCATTCAATCCGTCATTTCCGTTTTGCTCGATTTCAAAAACACCAGAATTGTCATTGTAACGTGCACGCAGTATGTCACCAAAACTGATGATCGTATGTGATCCATCCCCATTGATACTGTGCTGATTGATCCCACCTTGCATGGAATAACGATCCATTAATCCAAGAACCATCGCGTCATCCTGATCGAACTCGATATCAGAAAGAATGGGTTGAGGGTATTGACAAAATATGTTACCGCCATCCGGGCAATCACCATTCCAGGTATCCAACCATGGATTCCAATTGATTTTATTGGTGTATGCAGGATAGTCTAATGGGAATTCCAGTACTTGAGTAAATATCTTCGTTTGCGGGTTCAATGCATAAATGTAAGCATGTAAATCAGCAGCAGTTCCCAATGAAGCATCGCAGACTACGCCTACATACACAATTCCCCGATGAACCTTTACTGCCCAAGGCCTGAACTGGCCATTACTGCAACCTGGATCCGGAATGGCAAAAGAATCTACATCGGATGCTGTGGGTGTTACATAAGGTTGATCGATAAAAATCGAATAAAGTTTGCGGGTATGTAGACTTACAATAAATAAGGTCTTTTCATCTTCAGTAATGTCCATTCCTCCATATGAAAGTTTTCCAATATTACTGTAGCACAATGAATCTGTGGATACAGGAGGAATGATCAACGGTAAATCACGTTGAGTATTATCTGGAAATGCACCGGACGGAACACCTATGGAATTCAGGTCTAATAATCCTTGTGCACTGTTGGTTTGCATAGTGAGCTCATACAAACCTCCATAAGACAGTGGCCCAATACCACTGTGCCTTTTAAGTGCTGCCGAAGTATATATTTTACCGGTTCTCCGTTGAATGGCCACTCCCCAACAGCTACCTATCTGACTTCCGGTTCCTAAACTAATTGCATCTGGTGCATTGCCTCCATGCCTGCTTTGGATAATTTCATTCGCTGATTTCCCTCCGGCATGATAATCGAATTTGATGAATGCATCAAAATCCTTGAATTCAGATACAGGGTTCAAAGGATCCCCCATAACGTAGCAGGGTGTCACAATCTGCGGATCTTTGCAATACTCTCCAGGATAGTGAATCCCAAACTGGACTTGAGCCGGGTTGGTATATACAAACTGGATACTGCTTTGCTGAATCCCTTGATACGGATTTACCGGTGCTGGAAAATCAAACAACTTATTTTGCCTGAATTCAATCCGGTAAGGGAGTGCGTCTATTGGGTTTGAATGAAAATAGCCAAATTCATCGGTTATGGTTAAGCTGGTCCCTCCATTTAAACCAGTGATGATCACTTGGACATTTGAAACACCAGGCTCTACATATTGTAAACTGGAGTCTCGAATAGCATTGTTGTTGTAATCGCGATAAACCAATCCCGAAACTTGAGCAAATGCTGTGGTACAAACAGGTATGAATAAAATACACAATACCTTATTCCAAAAGGTTCTGGGATACATAATTGTCTATTAGGCTCCCTGAAGGAATCAAAAATCATACCACATTAGCTGAAATAACAAAAATTCAATACGCTCCCACTTTTCTCTTCGAAAGCTAAGGAACAATAATTTTATAATCGATTGATTTTCTATGAAATGTAACCTATTGCCCGGCTTGATTAACCAAACGTAGCAGGTACTCTCCATAAGCACTTTTCTGAAGTTTCTCAGCCTGAACTCTAAGTTGATCCAATGTGATAAATCCCATCAAATAAGCAATTTCCTCGAGGCATCCAATTTTAAGGCCTTGTCGTTGCTCGATGACTTGAATAAATTGTGAAGCCTGCATCAAAGATTCATGGGTCCCTGTATCCAGCCATGCGATGCCCCTGCCCATGACTCCAACTTTTAGTTTTCCTTTTTGCAAGTAAACTTTATTGACATCCGTAATTTCATACTCACCGCGTGCCGAGGGCAGCAATTGTTCCGCCACTTCAATCACTGAATGATCATACATGTAAATTCCAGGCACGGCATAGTTGGACTTGGGTTGTTTAGGTTTTTCTTCAATAGAAACTACATGAAAATCTTTATCAAATTCCACGACTCCATATCGCTCAGGATCAGCAACAGGATAAGCAAATATCACCGCGCCATCGGGATCTAAATTGCTTCGAAGTAACTCCGGAAATTTGCTACCATAAAAAATATTATCCCCTAAAATCAAACAAACTTTGTCATCTCCAATAAATTCCTTTCCCAAGACAAATGCCTGAGCCAGCCCATTGGGTTTCACTTGTTCCTTATAATTCAAAGAAATCCCAAATTGAGATCCATCACCCAGCAATTCTTTAAATTTGGGAAGGTCTGTGGGGGTAGAAATGATAAGAATCTCCCTAATACCTGCCAACAGAAGTGTAGATAATGGATAATAAATCATCGGTTTGTCATAAACCGGCATCAACTGTTTGCTCATGGTCAAAGTCAATGGATACAACCTGGTTCCATGCCCTCCCGCAAGTATGATTCCTTTCATCTAAGTGCTTTTAATATATGTAAACAAGTGTTAGTTTATTATTGCAATTTCTTAATCCATTGGGTAACTTCCCGAAATTCCATATATCCTTTTCAATTCATTTAGAATGTGAGTTAACCGTTCTTCAATTCCATTTACATCTTTTTGGGTTATTGAATTATCCAATTCCAATTGCTTCAGCAATTGATCAACATAATGAATGGCCTCACTACAGGATAACATGGTGAAATTGGTTTTCAATTCGTGAATTGCCCAAAACAATAATTTTCCACTTCCATTACTATTTCTATCATGAATCAAAACCATTTTCTTTCTGGCGTCAATAACCCATTCATCCAAAAAATCATTCAATAATCTTTCATCATTGAATGTAATTTTTTGTATTAAAGAAACATCAATTAAGGGTACCATAACTTTTATAAACTTGCTCATCACGGGGATAAAAAATAAACTGGGCCCCAAGTTCGGACAGAACGAATAAACAAAAATGGTCCTTATGCTCGTTAAAGACTTGTTGAAATTCCAAAATTTTATCTTTATCGATTAAATTCTTTACACTAAATTCTTCCAGGCTTGATGCATGAACTGACCACAGCCCTGTGGTTTCACCTGCTTCAATCAATTGAATGCCCATTTCCAATTCCTGCTGATGGAGAATGAATATTGGATAATTGGAAACTTCCTGATCCAACATAATCTCCATTGCTTGATTCAAGGCTTTTCGATAACGTTTTAAATCATCCTCAAGCTGAAGATATTTTTCGATGGAGTCTTTCATGGTCGCAAAGATAATAAGGCCACGCATTCTACATGATTGGTCTGAGGAAACATATCCACCGGTCGAATCTTGGTCAAATCATAAGCTGAACTCAATCTTTCCAGATCTCTTGCCTGTGTGGACGGATTACAACTTACATAAATAATTTTGGGACATCTTAACTGGAGGAGTTCCATGCAAACTTTCTCATGCAATCCCATTCTTGGTGGATCGACCACTACAATGTCAGGAGTACCCTTGTCTTTTAACCATTGAGCCAATGGTAAATTTTCTGCTTCAGCAACATAAAACTTACAGTTGGTCAACTGATTGGCATTGGCATTTTTTTGTGCGTCTTCTACTGCAGCCGGAATAGTTTCCACACCCCATACCTGAGCGGCATGCCGTGCGAGATATATAGCAATACTACCCACACCACAATATAGATCGAGCACCGTTTCTTCTCCTGATAAACTGCAGTATTCTTCTACTGTATGGAATAATTTACAAGCTTGTTTTGGATTGGTTTGAAAAAAAGATTTTGGTCCAATGATAAATTTAGCGTGATCCAGGTGTTCTGTCAAACAATATTCTCCATGCTCTAAAGTAAGCTCCAGATCATAAATGCTATCGTTGAGCTTAGGGTTAACCACTGAATAAAGGCTCTTAATCTCGGGAAATCGCTTAACCAGTTCTTGCACCAAAAGGCTCATGCGATCATCAGATCGATAGGCCACGGCAACGATCAGCATGAATTCGCCTGCAAGGTTGTTCCTGATGGTCAGATTTCTGAGATACCCTTTGTGCTCTTTGATATCATAAAACTCCCAACCTCGATCCATTGCAAAATTTCTGATAAAATTCCTCAGTTCGTTGGAAATGCCTGGTTGGTGAAAACAATGATCTATATTGACCACTTTACTGAAATGTCCCGGACGGTGAAAACCCAGTGCAGATGAATGGCTTTTATCTCTTTCTTGCTCATCCGTCCACCACCGATGGGTTGAAAAGCTAAATTCCAGTTTATTGCGATAGTACTTCGTATCCACTGCCGCTAAAATGGGTTCAAATGGAACATTCTGAATTTTAGCAATCCGGTGAATGGCATCTCTAACCCAAATTTCCTTTTGATTCACTTGTTCATTATAGGAAATGTTCTGCCAACTGCATCCGCCACATGCGCCAAAATGTGAACAGTAAGGGGCTACATGATGAGGAGACGAAATGATTCTATCAACTATTTTTCCATACCAACTTCCTTTCTTCTTACTGAATAGCTCAACCATGACCTCTTCGCCGGGAATGCCCCGTTCTACAAAAACGACCATACCTTCTTTGGTTCTTCCAACAGAAAAGCCATTATTGGCCATTGCATGAATGAAAACTTGCTCGATCCTTTTTTTCTTCCCTTCCATCAGTCCATCAATGTAAATTCAATTCTTCGGTTAGCTTGTCTTCCAGCATCAGTGGCATTGGTCGCAACAGGATTTGCTTCTCCCAGTCCTCTGGCCATCAAACGACCTGATTCTATGCCCTTGTCGATTAAAAATTTCACCACAGAATTTGCTCGGTTCTCAGATAACAGCTGGTTGTCCTCTTCCTTACCCACTGAATCTGTATATGCATCAATCCGAATCTTTTTGAGTGGTTGAGTTTGAAGTATGCGAAACAGGGCCTCCAATTCGAATTTACTTTTTGGCAACAACCTTGCCGAACCTGACTCAAAAAATACATTATTCAGAAGTACAGTCGTCTGCTGACCTGTCTTTTCTGGAATCATTTCAATGTCAAGTTTTATCGGTGATCGTTGATTAGAAGGATTGCTACAATCAATGTTCATCGTGATCATCTGATATCCTTTTGCGGTTAAATGCAGGGCATAGTCGGCTCCTGCATTTACAGAAACTCCGGTGGCNNAACATTCGTTCGCTTACGAGGTCAAAAATCTTCAATTGTGCTTTTATAGGCTCATGACTCTCTTGATCACGGGTTATTATGGATAGATATGAGGTCGGTGTTATTTTCAGATCTGCCGGTAATCGCAATTCAAATAAATCCAAATTGGCTTTTAAATGCTTGTTTTCCTTAAGTTGATAACGTTGATCGCTTGCATACCAGGCTGTTTCGCCATCGGGATGTATCATCCAGGAAGACTCATCACCATGTGAATTAATGGGTATTCCCATATTGATGGGTTGCTTCCATGCTCCTGAACTGTCGCGTTGTGACCAAAATAAATCCTTACCCCCTAATCCAATATGGCCATCCGAAGCAAAATAAAAACTCTGGCCATTGAAATGTATAAAAGGACATACTTCGTCTCCTGGAGTATTGATGGGCTCTCCCAGATTTTTTGGAATCGTCCAGGTTCCATTTTCTTTGCGCATGGCATACCAGATATCCAATCCTCCTAATGTACCCTTCCGGTTGCTAACAAAATACAACATTTTCCCATTCGCAGAAAAACAGGCTTGAGATTCATAAGCTGGTGAGTTTAACGGTTCAGAAAATGCTACTGGAGAAGACCATTGTTGGCCATTGTATTCTGACCAAAATAAATCACAGCCACCAACACCCATTGGACGATCACAAGATGTGAATACAAGAAACTTTCCATCTGCAGAAATAGCCGGTGATCCCTCGTTGTAATTTGTATTAATCTCTTCAACAGGAGCAGGAGTGCTCCAGTTTTGAAGTTTTCTTTCAGAATAATAAATATTTTCATCTCCTCTGGGACTGCGTCTGGTAAAAAACACTTTATCGCCTTCAGCGGTCAAACTGGGGAGATATTCAGAAAAATCTGAATTCAGTGATTGAATGGCAATAGGTTGCACACTAAATTGATGTGTTATGGCCTGGGATCCAAAATTTGCTTGCAATCGCAGCAATTTAGCTTTGACTATTAAATCCTGATTCAAACTGTCCATTGTCAAAAAGAGTTCGACGTTTTGCAGAGATTTACTGTACTGGGAACTGCGATATTCACACAAAGCCATTGTATAAAACACTTTTACATTATAAAAGGAGTCCAGTTGGATGGCCCGTTGAAACAATGAATCCGCCATTTCATAATTCCCCATATCAAAATGCACAGAAGCCAATTGAATGAATGCATCAATAAATCTTGGTGACTTATTCAATAATTGGGTGAGTTGAATGCGAGCCTCCTCTAAGTCTCCAGAACGATAGCTTGTAATTGCTTTTTTATATTTCTTTTGAAGAGTATTGTCGGCATTTTTCAAATATACACAGCTTTGTGATTGAGCAAATTGCCAACAAAAACAAACCAACAGAACCAAGGACAATTTGGGCATTTCTCTTTTTCATTCTAAACGTAAGCCCTCGCAGCTAGCGTATGAATATCAGGAAAGTTGAGCAAGAAATTGATTAGCTGTAGCATCCCCTAATTCAGCCGCTTTCCTGAAATCCAGGATGTAGTCAGCATTTCCGGCCGCTTTTCTCGCAAGGCCACGATGCATAAAAACCTCAGCTTTATGGGTAGTACCTGAAGGTTGGGGAGATTCGATGCTATGATCAAATGCTTCCAGGGCAGCATCCAATTCACCTAATGCAAACAGCGTTTTCCCATAATTAAACCATGTGTTGGGAATGTGCTTAACATTGGGATCCGGATCTTGAAATTTTCGATTGACCAATAATTTATACTCGAATCTTGCTTTCTCAAATTCTTTCAATTCCAAATGGCAATTGCCTTTTGACCTTCTGGCAGCCCAGTGCAATGGTTGCAATGCTATGGAATGTTTAATGGCATTATCAAAACTTTCGATAGCCTCCTTAAATTTTTTCTGAATCATCAAACTCCGTCCTAATCCATAATGAGCAGATGCATTCATCAAATCAATCGTGGTTGATTTTTTGAAATCATAAATCGCATCTTCGTAATTTTTTAAATGATAATTTACGTAGCCTCTTTTTTCATAAGCTTGAGAATGGCGATTGTATTTTTCTATAGCATCCGTAAGCATTTGAATGGCTTCCTGCTCTTTGCCGGTTTGTTCTGCCAATTTTTTACCCTCTTGGTAAAGCATCACAGAAGATTTTTCACCCAAAGGCTCAAGGTGTACATGCTGAACAATGGTTCCATTATCGGTCATCCAGGCATTTAAGCTACCCGAAACAGTAAACTGGGCACAATATTCCAATAAGGAGATGGTATTTTTCCAGATTTTTTCGCTGGTATTACCAATAAAGCGTGGAATGGTAAGGCTAAAATCTTCTGGAAGAAATATTTGTTCGCTAGTCTTAAAAAGGACTTCTTTTTTATAAAGTACTTCAGATTTTTGATCGTACAATTGGATAGCCTTATGAAATGATCGCTCATTTCCAAATTCAAACTTCCCTTGAATAATGACCTTGAAAAAATTACCTGGTAGCATATGCTGCTGATTGTTCGCTTGATTTAGCTTCAATAACCAAAAACGCTCATCGTCTTTTCGTACGCGCCATTTCTGGCGAACTCGGTTAAATTGCAAAAAGATTTAATGCGTAGTGTTTTGGATACAAAGCCAACTGCAAAGGTCTAAAGATTTATACAGATAAAAAACATAATTACTTCAAAATCAAAGAATTAAATTTTTATCATACATAACATTGTGTAAACGTATTTTTTACATATTAAATTATTATTGCTTTAATGATTATTAACTCGGGTACTCGGCTCGCCTGGTATTGTCCCTTAAAAGCGGGAACCCTTAGATCCAAATTTTAGAGCCTTCTGAGCAATTTTTACAGATTTGTATGGCTTTTCGATCTCTCGTCATCTGATTTCTGAAAGATCGGTATTTTTTACCGTTCCAAATCTCTAACAAACTGGTTTGTTGTAAATTTCCCAAGACATATTCCGCATCTTTATCAAAACAACAGGGCACCAATTGCCCATCCCATGTAACCACCGGTGCATTCCAAAGACGAAAACAACGATTTGGTAATTCACTTTTAAGCACATATTCCCCGCTTTGCGCCTCTGCATACCGGGCATAAAGGGACTCCTCAGGAATAAGTTTGGAACCATTGGAATAATCATACACTTGCGCGGTTTTAAATCTTACTTCGTCACAACCGAGGGACCTGGCCAGTTTCCTGGCCTCGTTCATTTGATGGACGTTGTGTTGAAATAAGATAAATTGGAAAATGATATAGGGTGTTTTACTGCTTAATCTACGTTTAGCTATAACAAGTTGTTCGATTCCGTTAATTACTCTCTCCAATTTCCCCCCAATACGATACTTTTCATAGGTCTCCTGGTCTATCCCGTCGACCGAAATGGTTAGAATATCAAGTCCGGACTCAATCAATGCAATAACAGCATCACTTGAAAGAAAATGACCGTTGGTCGAACTGGTCGTCAATATATTTTGCTTTGACGCAAACTTAATGGCTTGAAAAATTTGCGGGTGAAGGAATGGTTCTCCCTGAAAATAAAAATTAAGACTGTATAAATGTCTGGTCAGTGGCCTAATCCAATTACAATAAGACTCCATACTTAAATGCCCGGTTGGCCTTTTAAATGATCTCAATCCAGAAGGACATTGCGGACAACGTAAATTACAAGCTGTTGTGAGTTCTACTGATAAACGGATAGGCATACCCCATTGAATAGGTGTTTTGAATATCCATGTGAAGGTATAAGAAAGGATTACTTTCGCAATGTTATACAGTTTTGAAACGTTCATCCGCTTCAATAGGATCCAGAAAAGTATAAGTCTGTTCATCAAATTCAAAGCAAATATCCCTTCTTAATATTGAATTTTTGAATGTTGTTTTCGAAATGGAAGATAGTTTATTGATTGAAAAACCTGAAACCAAAAATCTTGCAAATTTCCAGTGCTATAGTTAGAAATGTCAGAGCTTTACTTTTCACACAAAAACACGCCTACCTTTGCTCTATGAAATACCTCATTGCGGGACTTGGTAATATGGATCAGGCCTATTTTGGAACCCGCCACAATATTGGGTTTGATGTCGCGGATCGGTTAGCTGAAAAACTGTGTGTTCCATTTTCTTCCGCCACTTTGGCTCATGTCGCCCAGGCCCAATATAAAGGTCGGAAACTGATGATTATTAAACCAACGACTTACATGAACCTCAGTGGTAAAGCAGTAAAACACTGGCTTCAAAAAGAAAACATCCCACAAGAAAATTTATTCGTAATCCTCGATGACTTAAATCTGCCCTTCGGCAAAATCCGGATAAGACCCAATGGTTCTGATGGCGGTCATAACGGTTTGAAAGATATTCAAGGTTGCCTGGGAAATCATCAATATGCCAGGCTGAGAGTCGGAATTGGAAGCCAATTTCCTCAAGGACGGCAGGTAGATTTTGTTTTGGGATCTTGGACCGAAAATGAATCAAAATCCATTCCTGAAATCACCGAAACCGCTGCCAATGCTGCTCTGTCATTTTGTTTTGCCGGACTTCAAAATACCATGAATCAATTCAATGCCTGGCCAGGCCCAAAATCTATCTGATCTTTTTCAATTACTAAAAAAGGCAGTCTTTGCCAGACTGCCTTTTCGAAACCAAATAACATAGAAGAAATTCATTGCACATTCATCAGTTTATCTTAAACGGCTTTCGACTGTTTTCATAAAAATTAATCCTTCCGCCACATTCGAAAAGCGCATTTCACAAGCTTTTCCATTGAATCTCCGGCAAAACCAGAAACCGAATAATGAAGGTCATTCTATTCTATTCATCGAGTAGCAACCCAACGCAATAAACCAACTTGCGTTAACCGGAAAGCCGCAGATACCTTTGTATGCGACCCATCAAATGGCCAAAACCCTGAACTAAGATTTAATACGCGAAAGGCAAACAAATGACTTCTTACCAAAATTTCGTAATTCCATTTAAGTCATCGCTATAAATTGGAACAGCAAGCATAAAATCCTTCTCCGCATTTGACCGAACACTTAAAGTCCATACCAGTACCCATCATAGAGCCCCTATGCTCAACCGAACATTCGGTAGCCCCTCTACCCCCGCTGTCACAATTGTAGTTTTGCCCTTCAGGCCTACATCGACATTTGACGATATTTACATCAGGATCCTGCAAGGGCCCGGAGCTTCCATAAAAAAACGGAAAATATCCTTTGCCCTTTAATATGCTTAATCCATAACCACTCTGGTCAGATGTGGTATTTTCATCAACACTCCATTGCAAGTTATACCCGGCCGCAAGTTGAATGTCAATACCAGTTTCCGATGTAACGATATTTCTAACTTCCAGTGACTGTTGATACTCGTGTTCCTTGTTATCAAAAAGAATATAAATGAGATCCGTGTCTTGTACGGATTCTTTCAACAGGACCAAATAATCATTTTTCGCAATCAATCGATACATTTCCGTTTGATTACGGCCTTTTAGGTTTTGAATCAGTTCGTTTTCACGTTCAACATCACAAGACATAAATAAACTCATTCCAAAAAACAATATTAAATTCAGATGTTTCATAATGATCAAAGATTTAAAAATTAAAAAATAAATTCTTGTCTTCGCAGTTTGACTGCTGCGCAGCAAATAATTAAATTGACTTAGATGGTTCTACAACAAGCATAATAGCCGGAGGCACACTTTACGCTGCAACGTCCACCAACTTCCGCCCCTGGAGCATTGGCCGCGGCCTTAGTCTCACAACTATCGGATCCTTTTCCTCCAGAATCACATTTTTCAGTATTTGCGTTGGATACACATTTACACGAAATGCTCGACACATCCGGGTCGTTTAAAGGACCATCATCATCAAAGAATTTATTGAAATAATAACGGCCCGATAAGATACTTAAACCATAACCTTGAAAATCAGCTTCAGTGGTTCCATAAAGATCCATTTTTAACATGGATGCATCATTGAGTTCAATCGCCAATCCACTGTCAGTATGCCAAATTTTTCGGACTTCCAGGGTCCTTTGAATGCCATCCTGCACCAGTCCCTGAAAAAAATAAATGGTGTCATCTGGAGTGCTCTGCTCTTTCAACAAAAGCAAATATCCAGGGCCACTTTTCAAACGATAATTGACAAATCCCGATTTCAGCAATGTCTTGGAAGACAGCCATCCGCTTTCTTCCAAATCACATGATGAAATCAAACCCATCAATAAAATAAAATACCAATGTTTCATCGACTCATGTTTAGGGTGTTAATAAAAAAATCTCCTTGTTCTCGCAGTAAGATGTCTGCGTCCTAATCACTATGCATAGTTTGCTTCGGAATAACTTCAAAGGAAAAACACTCGTTGATTCTTTAAAAATATTTTCACCTATTTGTGTGCCGCGATTTATTCAATTCCGGAATCTTTTGATCGAATGAGACAAAGGATCCAAGTGTTGGCTATGAGACTCGTTGGATATGCTTAAATTAGGCAAATGGCTGAGAGGTCTAAACCTAAAAATGGGTAGGTAATCCACTTGCATGGCCCCTTGTGGGTCAACCAGCAGATTTTCAGAATTTTAGGGTGAAAATAAATGGGAATCCTATTACCTTTGCAAACCCTAAAAAATTGGATTTTAGGGACTATTTTATAACATAAATAATTGATTTTCAATATTTTAAAGCGTCTTTTATGGGAATGATTACGAGTATTCGAAAGCGTTTATGGGTCGTTACCGTGTTAATGGCTCTTGCGCTGATAGGGTTTATTGTGATGGATATGACTTCGGGAAGTTCGTCTTCATTGTTCAATAATCCTGATACAGTGGGCAAAGTGGCTGGTCAAAACATGAGCTGGAGGGAATTCCAGAATACCGAACGAGTCCTCTATGCGAATTCTGACGTGGATTACTATGGTCGTAAAGACTATCTATGGAATCAGTTTTTGGAAAAAGCCATTTTGGAAGCTGAAGCTGCCGACAACGGAACCGGCGTCAGCGAAGGAGAACTTCAGGAGCTGCAATTCGGGTACAACCTCTCACCCATCATTGAAAGAAATTTTAGAGATCCCAACACAGGCCAGGTCAATCGCGAGCAACTCAATGTTTTCAAACAAGGTCTGGAAGACGAAAGTTTAGATCCCAGACTTAAAGAGTTTTGGTTAGTACAGCAAAAAGAAGTCGTGAAAGATAGACTTCAAAAAAAATTGGACAATATCCTATCCAAATCATTGTATATGCCAAATTTTATGCTGGAAAGGAATCAATATGAGAGCAACTTAAAATTGGACATTGCCTTCGGNNGGTATTGTGCCCTATACAGTGATCAATGAAGAAGATATTAATCTGACAGACAGTGATTACGAAGCATTGCGCAAAGAAAAAGCGGCTTCCATTAAAACCGATGAAGAAACCAGAACTTTAAAAATTGTGGTCATGGATATCATTCCTTCTGTCGAAGATTCCAACCAAATTAAAGAAGCGTTGCTCGCCAAGAAAGCTGACTTTGAATCAACAAAAGATGATTCAAGTTTTGTTGTCAGTAATCTCGGTACATGGGATGAAGCTTATAAAGGACCCATGGAAATGAGTCCTGACTTAAAGGATACCCTTGGAAAATTACCGGTTGGAAGTGTATATGGCCCTTATATTGAAGCAGGGGAATACAAACTTTCTAAAATCATCAACCGCAAAACCATTGCAGACTCAGTAAAAGCAAGTCATATCCTCATCCGCCTACAAACCAGAGAGCAGTATTTGGCGGCTGTTTCTTTATTGGACAGCATTAAAAATGTGGTCTCCAATGGGAAAGCTTCTTTTGATTCAATGGCCATGAAATATAGCCAGGATCCTGGTTCCGCCATCAAGGGAGGTGATTTGGGTTATACCATGAAAGGAAAAATGGTCAAGCCTTTTAACGACGCGATTTTTTATCAGATGGCAAAAGGCGAAATGAAACTCGTATTGACCCAATTCGGTTTACATCTGATTAAATTGGTCGATGCCGCATACAATAACAACACTGTCGAAATGCATCTGGGAACGATTTCTGAGACCATTGTTCCTGGAGATGTCGTTTCAAATGAATTGTATGATAAGGCGCAAACATTGATTCAACAACACCGTACACTCGAAGGATTGGAAAAAGCCATTAAAGAAGAAGGTAAATACAAAATTGAAACTGCAGGCAACTTGTTTGAAAACTCATATCAAATAAGTGCACTAGGAGCTTTTTCAAATAATACCGCCCGTGAAATGATCCGTTGGGCTTATACAAAATCCACCAAGACCGGTGATGTAAGTCCGGAAGTTTATAGCATTCAGGAAGACCAGAAAAAATATACCAACAAGTATGCTATCGCAGCATTAAGTGAAGTAGTTCCGGCTGGCCTGGCTTCTACAGAATCATTAAAGAATGCATTAAAAAACGAGTTGTTAAAACGCAAACGTTTTGAATTGATCAAAAGTAAAATTGGTACTGTCTCCGATCTGGGTTTAACCTTAGGTGAATACACCATTGACCGCATTGATACTGCTTATGCAGTTACACCTTATAGTGGTTATATCCCAAATCTTGGAGAAGAAACAAAAGTCATTTCAAGTCTGGTAAAATTGGAAAATGGGCAGATTTCCCAACCATTAATGGGCGAAAAAGGGGTATATGTTTGTAAATTACTCAATAAATCTATTCCGGAAGCAGCGTCAAATCTCGATGCCTTCCGTGCATTCTACATTCACCCAGCAAAAAATGTGGCTATGAGCTATATGCTCAAATCGTTAAAAAAGAAATATAAGGCTACTGACTATCGCAGTAAGTTCTTCTAATGAAATTGTCTGAACGATTACAAGAAAGCCCGGTATCATAATATTCCGGGCTTTTTTGTTAGTGGCTCATGTTTTATATTTTACCTGTATTACAATGAATAATTACTCCCTACGTTAAATATAAATGTCGAGTGCAGCCTCCCCTGTTATACTTCTATGTGTCCTGATTTTGGCCATTGGCTGTTCTTCGCCTACGGCTGAACAAACCACTTTTTTTGAATCGGGCAAAGTACATGAAAAATATCAAATCCTGAAAATAAACCAGGATACCGTCAGACATGGAAACTACCTACGTTACGATGAAAACGGAAAGGTGGCAGAAGAATGCACTTATGTCCATGGTAAAATAAATGGCGTTCGAAAACTTTATACTGATGGATTATTGGTGAGTACGGAAACCCGGTTAAATGATCAATACCATGGCCCATTCATTGCTTATCATCCAAATGGCAAGGTCCAACTAGAGGCAAATTATACACAAGATGAAATGTCAGGAATCGTTAAGGTATATTACCTTTCAGGTGTTCTGAAAGAAATCGTTAATTTTGATAAAAATGTAGAATCGGGCCCATTTAAAGAATTCTATGAAAACGGAAATGTAAAAGCAGAAGGTGAATACAAACAACAAGATGGTCCGGTAGAACATGGTGAACTCAAACTATACGATACCTCCGGAGTACTGATAAGAATTATGCAATGCGATTACGGAAAATGTAACACCACATGGAAAAAAGATACTCTTACCCAATAATTATTGCGACTCTTATCTTATTTATAGGCTCTGTTTCGTCACAAACAGGTGGAAGACAAAGCTATCAATTTCTCAATCTCTCTCCAGGGGCTAGGATCTCTGCCTTGGGCGGAATGCCATTGAGTGGGTATTCCAAAGATCCCGCTACAGTATTTCTCAATCCCTCACTTCTTCATGCTGAAATGAAAGGTACACTTCAGTTTTCAAACCTGTCCTATTTTTCAGATATTTCTTTAGGACACTTGAGTTATTCTCATGGTCTGGATTCCAGTAGCTATAATTTCCAAGTTGGGATACATTATGCCCGTTATGGTGAAATTCCTTGGACCGATGAATATGGTAATCAACTGGGAAATTTCAAGGCGAATGAAACCAATTTCTATTTCGCAGCTTCAAAAAAACTCAATAGCAGAATTTCTATCGGTGCCAGCATTAACCTCCTATTCTCAGATTTAGCACAATATCAATCTGAAGCCCTTAGCTTCAATTCTGGAATTCATTATTATAATCCAGAAAATCACTTTGGCCTTAGTTTGATGTTTCGCAATGCTGGATTTCAACTCAGCAAATATACCCAGACAAAGGAAACCTTACCTTTTCAGGTACAACTATGCTTTTCCAAAAAATTAAAGCACCTTCCTCTAAATTACTACGTTGGTATTCAACATTTACAAAACTGGAATGTCCGCTATGATGATCCTAACCTCAACGATGATGGGTTGTTCTTTGGCGATGTCAACGAAGACAGTAAGTTTGAACAGGAAATTTCCAATTTCTTTCGACATTTTGTTATAGGAATTGAATTAAACATTGGCAAAAAAGAAAATTTTTCATTGCGATTAGGGTATAATCATCTCCGTAATCGCGAATTGTCACTCGCCGACTACAGGAGTTTTGCTGGATTATCCGGAGGCTTTGGAATAAAAATTTATAAATTCAAGTTTGATTACAGTTATGCTTCATACCACCTGGCCGGAGGCAGTAATCAAATCAGTTTAAGTACCAACTTAAGTTCTTTTTTCAAGCTTTAATTTTCCTAAAAGAAAATGAGTTTTGAACTCCGTTACTGCAACGATGTTGATTGCATTTCATACTAACAAGTGTTAGCTATAAGAAGCAAAATAGAATCAAGTTACCACACCTATTCTTCTTCTTGCTCTTGGCCTCGCCGGTATTGATCCTGACGTTCATAGGCCTTCAATATCTCCTTCACCAGCCGATGTCTCACTACATCATCCCGATTGAGGTACACCGTAGTGATGCCGTAGATGTTTTGTAAAAGGCGGGTGGCTTGCTTTAAACCCGATACCTGTTTATAAGGAAGATCAATTTGAGAAAGGTCTCCCGTAATAATGCATTTGGCAGAAGGTCCCAAGCGCGTTAAAAACATTTTTATCTGGAGTGGAGTACAATTTTGAGCTTCATCCAGGATGATAAAAGCGTGATCCAATGTACGTCCCCTCATGAAAGCCAATGGTGCAATTTCGATCACCCTGGTTTCCATGAATTGCTGCAAACGTTCTGCAGGAATCATATCATCCAATGCGTCATACAGCGGACGAAGATAGGGGTCGATCTTTTCTTTTAAGTCACCTGGTAAAAAACCCATGCTTTCACCTGCTTCCACAGCAGGACGTGTCAGTATGATTTTTTTGACTTCCCTGTTTTTGAGGGCTCTCACAGCCAATGCAACAGCCGTATAGGTTTTACCAGTACCTGCGGGACCAATGGCAAAAACCACATCATTTTCCGCGCTGGCTTCCACCATAACTTGTTGATTCTTGGTTTTTGCATAAATCACTCTACCATCGCGACCCTGAACCAAAACCATCCGGTTTTCATTGGGTCCAACATGCTGTTGGTAAGGATTCTCACCCTGGAGTAAATCTTCTATCGTTTGCAGACTAAGTTCTTTTCTTTCTCGCAGCAATCGAACCATCGTCTCCATTTTTTCCTTGACGGCCTGGGTATCCTTTTTTTTACCCGTGATCTTTACCAGTGAACCCCTCGACGTTATTGTCGTATCTGGATAGGATTTACGCAAAAGATTGAGCTTGTTGTTGTTTTCACCGAACAATGCTACGGGGTCTACGTTCTCTACGGTGAGGATAATTTCACTCTGTGACAATAATTGAGATTTTAATGCTTAAACAATAACTGATGACAAATATAAGTTTATTGCAGAATCAAAGGCTTATTTCTAACTTACCAAGAATTCTTTTATAGAAACTTAACATGAATCTTTTAGGATGATAACACGGGTAGTGAAAATGAGGTTCAACGAAACGGACCTACAGGACTTTCTTGAATTATTCTCACAGGTCAAACCCCTCATTGAAAAGCAAACAGGCTGCCACGATGTCCATTTGTTACAAGATGCCGACAACCCTCAAGTTCTTTTCACGATAAGTCACTGGAGTCAGCTGGAGGATTTAGAAAATTACCGGAATTCTGCCCTGTTTCAAAACACTTGGAGCAAAACCAAAAAGTTGTTTTCTCATTCTGCCGAAGCCTGGAGTTTACATTCATTGGATATTCATTCCCAACACGTTAAATAGACCACCATGAGGCTCCCAATTGCACTGATGGTTGCCCAGATTAAAATCCTAATCAATTTCTAATGAATGTTTATTTTTGATATATTATTGATTATCTGATTATTTCACATTAGATAATTTAATAATATAAATGTAAAAAAATTCTCATGATACTTTCACTTACAATTTAAGATATATTTGTCTTAATCTATTTAAGATATTTTTATCTTAAATAAGCATTAATCGTTCACACTTAAAATTTTCATTATGGATCCAAATGTTCAAAATGGCGAGCAAAATGGCTCTCCCCGCTCGAAAAGCATGAACTATATCATGAATACAAAAAATTGGCGGGGTCCCTTAATTTTTATTTTCATCATTAGCCTATTAGGAGTCGGTATGATTGCATTTCAAACTTATGTCGATGCACCTCCTATGAAAGGCTTCCAAAACGAGAATGGCCAGGTAATCATCAGTCAGAATATCATTGAAGCTGGTCAGGAAGTGTTCCATCAAAAGGCCCTCATGGAGTATGGTAGCTTTTTTGGAGACGGAGCCCAACGGGGCCCTGACTTCACCGCCGAAGCATTGCACCAGATGAATCTTGCCATGAATGAATACTATCAAAACGAATATCAAAAGAATGTTGGTAAACAGCCCAATGAACTGGAAGCAAAGCAAATTCAAGAAAAAGTCAAATCTGAATTAAAACTCAATCGTGTCGACCCGCAAACCCAAATTGTATCCCTCTCAGCTGCTCAGGTTTATGCTTTTGATTACCTGAAGAATTACTATTTTGACTTTTATGTCGCAAACAACGACGGTCAGGGCTTTCCACCAAAAAACTTTCTAACCGATAAAACCCAAATCGATAACTTAAGTGCATTCTTTTTTTGGGGAGCTTGGGTTTGCGTTGCTGAACGTCCCGGCAAACATTTTAGTTATACCCACAATTGGCCTTATGACCCACAAGCAGGAAATACACCTACCTCACCGGTCATCTTGTGGAGTGTTTTAGGAATGTTGGCTTTTGTCTTAATGTGTGGTATTGTCCTTTACTTTATCGGCCAGTACAACCAATTGCCTAACAAATTCTTCTCTCCGCCGAAACGAGATTTATTTACGATTGGTCGAGTTTCAGATTTTAAACCTACACCCACCCAACGGGCAACTTATAAGTTTTTTGCTGTTGCCATCCTTCTATTCTTTATCCAGGTACTTGGAGGGTTTGTGACCTTAAACGATTTTATCAACTGGCTTTCCTTTATTGGAATCCAAATTACCGATTCAGTTCCTGTAAATGTACCCAGAACCTGGCACATCATGCTGGCTTTGTATTGGATTTCAACTTGTTGGATCGCCTCCTCCATATTTATTTTGCCTATTCTTTCCAAACAGGAGGTTCCTGGTCAATTGAAACTGGTGAACACCTTATTTGTTCTTCTTTTCATTTTAGTCGGCGGATCCCTGATCGGTATGACCTTGTCTCCGTTAGGCTTAATGGGAAAATTATGGTATTGGCTAGGACATCAAGGGTGGGAATTCGTTGACTTCGGAAAAGCCTACCAAGTTTTGTTGATGGGCATTTTTGCTCTATGGGTGGTGGTGGTTTACCGGGGACTTAAGCCCGCTTTTGTTAAGGGTGACACCTGGTCTTTACCGAAATGGATCATGTATTCCGTGGTTGGAATTCCATTACTTTTCCTTTCTGGGTTTGTAGCCAAACCAGAAACCAATTTTGTGATTGCTGATTTTTGGAGATGGATGGTCATCCACATGTGGGTGGAAGCTTTTTTTGAAGTTTTCATTACGGTCATCGTGAGTTACCTGATGGTCTTGATGGGCCTGGTGAGTCGCAACGCAGCCATCCGCGTGGTCTATTTTGCCACCATCTTATTCTTGGGTACGGGTCTCCTGGGTATCTCCCACAATTTTTATTGGAACGCAAAACCAGTTGCCACTATGGCACTGGGAAGCGTGTTTTCCACTTTGCAATTTGTTCCGTTGATTCTCCTGACTGTCGAAGCCTGGCGTTTCAAAAATATGCCACGCATTGCCGTTGGGGACGTTGCCCACAACCAGCTACATCAATTCGGTTTTCCAGAAGTGTTTAAATTTCTGGTGGCAGTAAATTTTTGGAATTTTTTTGGCGCCGGGGTCATGGGAATCATCATCAACCTTCCCATTATGAATTATTTCGAACACGGTACTTATTTGACCATCAATCATGCACATGCGGCATTAATGGGGGTCTACGGTAATATTTCCCTTGCAGCTTTACTTTTTGCATCCCGGTTAACCATAAAGAGCCAACGATGGAACGAAAAAACGGTCAACCTGTCTTTTTGGTGCATCAATATCGGTTTGATGCTGATGGTAATGCTCGATCTTTTTCCTGCCGGATCCCTGCAATTTAAAGCCGTCGTTGAACAAGGTCTTTGGTTCGGTCGTTCTTCAGAATTTGTCGATGTTGGAATATTCAAATCTCTAACCTGGCTAAGGGGAATTGGGGCGATGGTGTTCTTTTTTGGAGGCGTCGTTCCGCTTACCTGGTTCATTGTTTCTCGTTGGAATGCATTAAAAAATAAAACCCGGAACATTGATGAAATGGATACAATCATTTATCAAGAGCGCGTTCAAAAAGTACACGAGGGTGTTGAATCATTAGAAGTTTAATTTTTGAAATAGGGCATTTATCTTTTGTGAGAATTTTTTGCCTCTCAGTCGTTTTGTAGTATTTCTATTCCTTTTGAACGGAAAGGTTCAAACCATCCTTGGTCTTCCGGCGGTCAAAAAAGAGCAAAGGCCCCGGAGGACTTTGGATAGGAATCCCCCTTTACTTAAGTACCCAAGGAGTCCAATTTAAAGACATGGGAATCTTCTAATGAAATACAGTATATTTGAGACTCAATCAGCCTATAATACCATGCGGACATTGTCCAAAGCAACCGTTTATTGCCTTAGGGCGTTGATTTACGTTGCCTCAAAAAAAGAGAGCAAAAAATACATCAATATCGGCGAGATCTCCGAAGAACTCGGGATTTCCTTTTACTTCCTTACCAAAACATTTCAAATTCTGACACAACATGGCTTGTTGGAGTCTCATAGAGGACCCAACGGTGGTGTATTATTGAAAAAATCCATTTCTGAGATTTTTTTGGTGGATATCGTTTTTATTCTGGAGGGTGATGATTTTTTTGATAAATGTTTGTTGGGTTTACCTGGTTGTGGTTCCCATGAACCTTGTCCTGTACATAATTTTTGGAAAAACGTAAAAGGCACACTTCGAAAGGAATTTGAAGAAACCTCATTGGCCGATCTGGCAGATGCGATCCATCATAAAAAGATGCGGATTTAGCAAGATTTAATTTAAGTTTTTTCAGGAACCTTTACTTGATCATCTTTTGAGTATTCTTTTAAGGATCTCTGGTTAAAAGTCCAGAATCGATTTACCATTTACCTGAGATTTCTGGCTGTTTTTTATATTATAAAAAAATTATATATTTTTTTAAGAGTATTTTGTCTTTTATTATTATTTTTGAGCCTGTCGCAGGATTGTTATGGTAGACCTTCAAATAAAACCAGGCTTTATTTAGGTGAATGCCCGTTCGATTCTTCCGATTCAAGAACCAACCAAAGAATTTCAGGAATAGTCCTACATCCATTCACAAAAGACTCATTATCTATGGATCAATTTGTAATTAAACGCAACGGAGATACTCACCCTTATTTCCCGTTCAAAATCACGGAAGCCATTTCAAAAGCATTCCGCGGACAACAAAAAACCATCGACCATCACCTGATCCATGAAGTTCTCGTGTCACTGGAAACTAAAACTACCTGGGCAGTAGAAGAAATTCAAGACCTTATAGAAAAAAATTTATTTACCGCAGGCCACTTCGAAGTCATGCGTGCTTTTATGTTACATCGCCATACCCGAAAATTACAAAGAGAACACGTCCTGGGCCTGAACGACGATACCACATACATCGATTGCAGCCAAACCATTGAAGAATACATCTTTCAAAAAGATTGGCGCATCAATGCAAATGCCAATACTTCATACTCCAGTGCAGGATTGATCAATAATGTTGCCGGAAAAGTAATCGCAAATTACTGGTTGGATAAGGTGTATTCAAAAGAAGAAGGTTACGCCCACCGCAATGGCGATTATCATATTCATGACCTGGATTGTCTTACCGGTTATTGTGCAGGATGGAGCTTGCGTGTCTTGTTAAATGAAGGATTCAATGGAGTCAGAGGCCGTGTAGAAAGCAGACCTCCTGCCCATTTCCGGGAAGCCCTGGGCCAGATGGCCAATTTTCTCGGAATCCTTCAAAGTGAATGGGCTGGAGCACAAGCCTTCAGCTCTTTTGACACTTATCTGGCACCCTATGTATTTAAAGATCAGTTATCCTACTCTGAAGTGTTAAAAGCTGTCAGAAGTTTTGTTTACAATTTAAATGTCCCGGCCCGTTGGGGTCAATCCCCATTCACCAACATCACCCTGGATTGGGTGGTTCCCGCCGATCTGCGCGATCAGTTCCCATCAAAAAATGATCTTCATTTGTATCAGGGCGTAACTAACGAACGTTTGTTAGGCATTGCCCGTAACCGTGGGGTAGAACAGCTAACGGATTTGTGTTACCGCCACTTTCAACCGGAAATGAATATCATCAATAAGGCGTATTTTACTGTGATGACGGAAGGTGACTCCAATGGTCAACCTTTTACATTCCCAATACCTACCGTCAATATCACCGAAGATTTTGATTGGTACGGAGAAAACACTGACCTTTTGTTTGAAAACACTGCAAAAATCGGATCCTCTTATTTTCAGAATTTTATCGGCAGCCAATACATGTATGATGAGGCAGGCCAAAAAATTGAAAACCCTTATGCTTACAAACCCAATGCCATTCGGAGCATGTGCTGCAGGCTTCAATTGGATCTCAGAGAATTACTCAAAAGGGGAAATGGTCTGTTTGGTAGCGCGGAAATGACGGGAAGTATAGGTGTGGTCACCCTCAATATGGCCCGTTTGGGTTATTTGTATCGCAACCGGGCTGATGAATTGTATACACGACTGGATCACTTACTCGAACTTGCCAAAAGCAGCCTGGAGAAAAAACGACAATTCATACAAGAGCTCTACGACCGCGGATTGTTTCCATATACCAAACGATACCTACCCCATTTTCGAAATCACTTTTCAACGATTGGAGTAAACGGCATTCATGAATTGATTCGCAACTATTCTTCGGACCAGTTATCCATTGCTGATGCTGAAGGAAGAGAATTTGCCCTAAAACTATTGGATCATCTGCGCGGGAAAATCAAACAGTTTCAAGAAGAAACCGGAAACTTGTACAACTTAGAAGCCACACCCGCCGAAGGCACTACCTATAGATTCGCTAAAGAAGATAAAAAACGTTTTAACGATATTCTGCAGGCAGGTTACGAAGATCACATCTATTATACAAACAGTTCGCAACTTCCGGCCCACTATACGGATGATCCTTTCGAAGCTTTGTCGCTGCAAGACGAGTTGCAATGTAAATACACGGGAGGAACTGTATTCCATTTGTATATGCGGGAGAAAATCAGTTCGCCGGAAGCTTGCCGTAATTTAGTAAGAAAAGTCCTTTCCAATTTCAGACTGCCATACATCACCGTAACTCCTGTTTTTAGCATTTGCCGTATTCATGGCTACCTGAGCGGAGAACATGAGTATTGTCCTAAATGCGATGCATCCATCTTAAACGAAATTTCAACCAGTTTAAATAATAAATGATTATGGAATACACCAAACAAAAAGAAAAATTGTTGGAACAATATGCTGAGCAACGTACCAAGTGTTTGGTCTTTACTCGTGTCATGGGATATCACAGACCAGTGGAAAGTTTCAATATTGGAAAAAAAGCCGAACACCGGGAACGTATACAATTCATAGAAAAATGCAGTGACTAATTCCATCTATCAAATTACGCCTTTTAGCATGCTCGATTACCCGGGTAAGCTCTCCTGTATCTTCTGGTTTGCGGGATGCAACATGCGCTGCCGTTATTGTTACAATCCTGAAATCGTCCGGGGTAAGGGTACAATGTCTGTAAGCGATGCATTAAAATTTCTGGATCAACGCAAGAACTTACTGGACGCGGTTGTATTGAGTGGTGGAGAATGTACCCTGCATTCTGGTATGCTCGGTTTATTGCAAGAAATCAAAAATAGAGGATTTTTGATCAAAATCGATACCAATGGCTCAGATCCAAGGGCATTGGACCGCATACTAAAGTCCAATCTGATAGATTACATCGCGCTGGATTTTAAAGCCATGAAAAAGAATTTTTTTCTGATTACCCAGTCGGAACTATTTACCAAATTTGAAAAATCGCTCGATCTGTTAATGACCAGCAAGGTTGACTTCGAAGTACGAACTACCGTGCATTCCAGTTTAATTTCTTCACAGGACTTATCCGATATGTCTGCTTATTTGAAGCATAAAGGATATCGTGGTATTTATTATTTACAACCATTTTTTAACCATACCCCAACATTGGAAAATATGGAGCAAGATACTTTGAGCATTTGCCCAGACATTCAGGATTTTTGTAGCCTACCTGTTGTTATACGATAATCTTCCCCGGATCTTCCATGGGTGCTTCTCAAATTTTTCTTCCTTCCTTTGAATAATATGGCGATATGCCCTGAAGTTTCCGTAAGTTTGTATCAAACAAAATCTACTATTATGCAAAACCCCAAGCTTATGCCCAAGTGGCTTACAGTTTTAATTTTTATCTCAGTTTTTTATTCTGCTCAAGTGGTCTTTGGCCAGAGCAATATTTTTGAATTGATGGAAAGAAATGACCTGAACATTCAGGAGGTAGAATCTTGGGCTAACGAGTACTTTCTAAAAGTAGGAACCGGACAAGGAACCGGATTTAAACAATACCAGCGATGGTTGTATGAGCGCAAATTCCATTTGGACGAAAATGGATATTACATCGTTCCTGAACGCGAAGACCAAGCCTATTATCAGGCCTTACGTTCTATGGGAATTCACCAAAGAACTACGATGACCTGGTCGGAATTAGGGCCTACTACCTGGACCTATACCAGTGGATGGAATCCGGGTAACGGACGAATTACCAGTGTGGCTGTAGACCCGGCGGATACCACAAAAATCTACGTGAGTTCTCCAGGAGGGGGGCTTTGGAAAAGTACCAATAGTGGCACTAGCTGGACTCCCCTCATTGATTTTGTCAATTCCTCCTGGATGAGCATTTACAACCTGTGCATTGATCCAAATAATAGCAACACATTGTACGCTGCTCTAAGTTCCGGAGGCGTTCTCAAATCAACCAATGCCGGTACCAGTTGGACTGCTACAGGCGCAGGCCCTTCTACCAGTCGTAAAATCAGGGTGCATCCCACAGATCCCAACATTGTTTTTTGCACTGCCAATAATGGCATTTGGCGTTCCACCAATGCGGGTACAAGTTGGACTCAAGTGAATACCATGACCATGGAGGATATTGAATTCAAACCTGGAAATCCTGACATCATGTATGCTTCGGGAAGTGGCAGTAGCTCTGTCTGGCGGTCTGTCAATAATGGCGTTTCCTGGACCGCTCTGACCAGTGGTAATGGAATTACAAATACCGGTAGAACACTGTTGGGAGTAAGTCCGGCAAATCCTGAAGTGGTTTATGCAGTGCAAGCCAGTGGAAGTCTTTTTGGAAGAATGTACAAATCCACCGATGGCGGACAAAATTATGTAACCACCGTCGTAGGAAATCCTTCAGCAGGAACCAATTACTTTGGATATGAATCCAACGGTACGGGGACAACCGGTCAAGCTACATACGACATGGCCATTTGTGTTAACCCTGCCAATGTAAATGAAGTACATATTGCCGGAATCATCTGTTGGAAATCCACCAACGGGGGTACCAGTTTTGTAGCGGAAACCGTTTGGTATTATCCTAATTCAACTGGATACAATCATGCTGATGTACATGCCCTTGAATGTGTAAACAATACCATTTACTCTGGATCTGATGGAGGTATTTACAAGAGCATCAACCAGGGAGGAGATTGGATCAACCTATCCGTAGGATTGGGAATCCGTCAATTTTATAGAATTGCCTGTGCCAAAACCAACGCCAACGTTATCACCACAGGAGCTCAGGACAATGGTTCTTCTTTCAGAAAATCTAACGGTAGCTGGGTGGATTGGTTAGGTGCGGATGGCATGGACAATATTATCAGTCCAACGAATGCAGACATTGCCATTGGGACGAGCCAATACGGAGATATATATAAAACCACCACTGCCGGAAATAGTGCCAGCAACCTTACGAAACCTTCCAATGGAAACTGGGTGACCCCCCTGGTAATGCATCCCACGAGCCACGATACCGTTTATGGAGGTTGGACGGGAGTTTGGCGTTCTTCGAATGGAGGCGTAAACTGGACCAACATTTCACCTTCCATTACGGTGACTTTGGATGTTTTGGCGGTTTCTCCCGCAAATACAAGTTACCTCTATGCTTCTAAGGGAAGTACCTTATACAGAACCAGCAATGGTGGTTCAACCTGGACATCCGTGACCGCACCATCAACCATCAATTCGATTTTCGCCAGTAAAAACAATCCTTCAAAAATCTGGATAGCTTGCAACAGCAGTACGAGTAGAGTCTTTGTATCAACCGATATGGGTACAACTTTTTCAGATCTCTCAGCTGGCTTGCCAGCTCTCACTGCACGATCCGTTGTTGTTGATGAAGATGCCTCCGGTACGGTCTATGTTGGAATGAACATTGGCGTGTATTATCGCGACAGCCTCACCAATACCTGGACAGAACATGGAACGGGACTTCCACTGGTGGCTATAAACGAAGTTGAATTTCAAAAAAGCGGGAATAAACTTCGCGTGGCCACTTATGGAAGAGGGGTTTGGGAGAGCGATCTGCAAAATCCCGTACCTCCTTGTGCAGCACCAACCGGACTAAATACAACAAACATTACCAACAATAGCGCAATATTAAACTGGAATGCGGTAAGCGGTGCTCAAAGTTATCGGATAGAATACAAATTAGGCTCTAGCTCTACCTGGACGGTTTTGCATTTGAGTTGGACAAGCACCAGCTATTTTTTGGGAGGCTTAAGTCCTGCGACCGCATACGATTGGAGGGTACGAACCAATTGTACAAGTGGATCAACAAGTACCTACAGCCAGTCCAATTTTACGACGACCTCAACTTGTGGAGATCCTACCAACCTGGCTTACTCGACCACCGCCAATAGTGCAACCCTCAGTTGGAATCCGGTAAGTGGCGCCAATACTTATTCTGTAGATTATAAACTCTCTAGTTCGGGAACCTGGATTTCTACCGCAGGAACCAGTAACACCAACATCACCATTACAGGACTCAATCCCGGTAAATACGATTGGCGCGTCAAAGCCAATTGCAGTGGAGGAAGTGGTAATTTTGTTCAATCCACTTTTCTGGTCTATTGTGCGTCAGGAGGCAGCAGTACGGATGCAGGTTACATTGATTTTGTTGGCCTTGGTACCATATCCCGAACTTCAGGTAGCGATGGCGGTTACTACAATGGTACGGCCTTATCCACCAATCTGCAAGCTGGAACTGCATATACCATAACCTTATCTCCAGGATATTCTGGTGCAAACAAGAAAGTGTATTTCAGAGTCTATATGGATTACAATCTGGATGGAGATTTTGTGGATGCAAATGAGAAGCCTGGTCAAAAGACCTACAATAACACTGCAAATACCACCATTACCTTCACGGTTCCTTCTACGGTTACTCTGGGTAAAACGAGAATGCGGGTCATTATGTCAACCACTGCACACCAAACTTCTTGTGCATTATATGCCAGCGGAGAAACAGAAGATTATACTATATACCTGGTAGCCCCACCGGTCGCTGAAAACCTTAATGAAATTGAATTTACAGAAAGCCCACTAAAGGTATATCCAAATCCAGCCTCACAACACTTAAGAATAGCTTATGAATTAGCGCAGGATGAACAAGAAGTTGCTTTGCGCATCCTTGACTTTCAGGGTAGAGCGGTAGGTGGAAGTCGCAATAAAGGCCAAAAGGGATATAATGAACAAGTGATCGATATCAGTACACTGCCACAGGGCATATATTTTATTCAGTTGTATTATTCAGGAATTAAAAAATCTGCAAGTTTTACAATAGCCCATTAGACGATTAACAAAGCAAATAATGTTTCGGGTACTAACGTTCGTTAGTACCCGTTTTTATTATATGCGCTTAAATTTTTGAAAAAACTCCACCCTTATTTACATTTTTGAATGTAATTTGCAGGCTAAGGAATCGAAAACATGTCTAAATCAGCTATTGCTTTCATTTTTGACCTGGACGGCGTTCTGGTAAGTACTTCTTTGCATCATTATAAAGCCTGGCAGCAAATCGCCCATCAACTTGGGATCGCTATTGATGAAACCTTCAATGAGCAATTAAAGGGTGTAAGCCGGAAAGAATCTCTCGAAGTCATACTTTCAGCAGGCGAAATTGAAATGGATAATGAACTTAAATCTTTCTGGATCGATCAAAAAAATAAACTGTATTTGGAATACATTTCGGATCTGAATTCAAATGCATTGCTTCCAGGAGTCCGCTACTTTCTTGAACAATGTCTCCAAAAAGGCATTCCTATGGCTATCGCATCAGCCAGCCAAAATGCACAATTGATTCTATCAAAAACTCAGATACAATCTTTTTTTCATGCAATCATAGATGGCAACGCCGTTACTCAATCCAAACCTCACCCCGAGGTTTTCCTGAAAGCAGCACAAGCCCTCAACACGAATCCAAAGGATTGTATAGTGTTTGAAGATTCTAAAAAGGGATTGCTGGCTGCAAAATCAGCTGGAATGTATTTGGTGGGTATTGGCGAATCGAGTCAGTTGCAAGGTGCAAATTTGATCTTTGAAGGATTTCAAAATATCACTCCGGAAATGATTATCCATCAATTCCAAAATAGACCTTGACCGATGAAACATTATCTGACGATCTCCCCCTGGAAAATCATTGAAAAAGGATTTCACCCTTCATTTCAAAGGAACAGTGAAAGTGTATTCAGTATTGGTAATGGCCGTATGGGTGGCCGGGCAAACTTTGAAGAAGGATATGGAGGCGAACAACTGTTAGGTAACTACCTCAGTGGAATTTATTATCCGGACAAAACGAGGGTAGGTTGGTGGAAAATAGGATATCCCGATTATTATTCAAAAGTTTTGAATGCAGCAAACTGGGCAGGAATTGAAATTTATGTAAATGGAAATCGTTTGGATTTATTTCAATGCCAAATACATGCTTTCACCAGAACACTTCATATGGACGAAGGTTATTTAGAAAGAACCGTAAGTCTTGAAACACCTGAAGGTATTGGCCTTGAACTTCATTGCATCCGATTTTACAGCATGGCCTGGGATGAAGGGGGTGCTATGCAATATCATGTTGCTTGTTTGCAAAATGATGTCAATATCCGGATGGTTTCTTATTGTGAATTCAATGTCAGGAATGAAGATGCAAATTATGACGAAGATTTCTGGGAAACCGAAGGTGAACATAGGCATGAAAACACCATTATTCTGCAGGCAAAAACTAAAAAGACAGCTTTCTCCATTGCCTCAGGTATACACAATGCATTTTATATAAATGGTATACACATTAAAGAAGAATATCGCTCCGAATTGAAGCCCCGTTATGGCGCACAATCTGTTGAATTAATAATGAATTCGGGAGATTTCCTGAGTCTTGAAAAATCAGTTTGCCAAATAAGTACATTGGATTATTCGGCTGAACAATTGTCTGATTTGTGCAAAGAAAAATTATCCTGGTGGTCAAATATACTTTTTGACCACCGTCTGGCAGACCAATCTGCCCATTGGAAAGAAATCTGGAATCGCGCTGATATTGTAATCGAGGGTGATGATGAAGCACAACAGGGAATCCGATTCAATATTTTTCATTTATTTCAAACTTATACCGGAAAAGATCCACGTTTAAATATTGGACCAAAAGGTTTTACCGGTGAACGCTACGGTGGAGCTACATACTGGGATACAGAAGCCTATTGCATTCCTTTCTATCTTGGCACTGCAACTTCTGATATAGCACGGCAACTCTTACTTTACCGATACCATCAGTTACCACAAGCCATTCACAACGCGAACAAACTTGGATTTACAAACCATGCGGCTTTATTTCCCATGGTGACCATGAATGGTGAAGAATGTCACAATGAATGGGAAATTACCTTTGAAGAAATACACCGCAACGGTGCAATGGTGTATGCCTTATATGACTATTACAAAGTCACGCATGACCTGAATTACTTATATCAATATGGTATGCCGGTAATCATTGCAATCAATCGGTTTTGGGTTCAGCGCGTTCATTGGTCTGTGCCAAAATCAAAATTTGTCATGCACGGTGTCACAGGCCCAAATGAATATGAAAACAACGTAAACAACAATTGGTATACACTCTACATAGCCAAATGGTGTCTTGAATTTTGCCTGGAAATGTTGAAAGCTTTTCAAGAGCAACAGGAAAGTTATCAGAAATTAATCCAGCAAGAAAAATTGAGCCTCGAAGAATTGGAACATTGGAAATACGTTGCGGAAAACATTTACTTACCTCAAAGCAACGCGTTGGGAATTTTTCTGCAACAAGATGACTACTTAGACAAAGAATTACTGACGGTCGCGGATTTAGACCCTAATCAATTGCCTTTAAATCAACATTGGAGTTGGGACCGAATTCTTCGCTCTTGCTTCATCAAACAAGCCGATGTACTGCAGGGTTTATTTTTCTTTCATCAACGGTTCTCCCTTGACGACATCCGGAGAAATTTTGATTTCTACGAACCCCGAACGGTTCACGAATCGTCATTGTCCCCTTGTGTTCACAGTATCCTGGCGTCATGGTTAGGCTATATGGAAAAAGCCTACAGCTTATTTATAAGGGCGTCGCGGTATGACCTGATTGATTTCAATAATGACACCTGCGACGGACTTCACATCACCAGCATGGCCGGGAGCTGGATGTCCATTGTAAAAGGGTTTGCCGGATTGATCGTCGATGGGCGCCTCGTCACTTTGCACCCCCAATTACCAGATCATTGGAAATCACTGAAATTCAGTTTCATTTGTAATAATGAACGTTTGTTAGTTTATTACACTCGTGAACATTTACAAATTTATAATTTTGGTAATAAAAGCATAACCCTTATGGTTCAAAACTCCGAACATTTATTGGATGGGGGCCAAGAAAAAACAATTCCAATTTCCTTATGATGAAAGATTTTATTCTCTGGAGCTTATTGGCTATTTCCACTTCTACCGGTTACAGTCAGGATCAATATATTCTCCCCTCACCACAATGGTTAGACACGGGTATCATTTATGAAGTCAACATACGTCAGTATACTCCAGAAGGTACATTTAATGCTTTTCAAAAACACATACCCCGGCTTCAGCAAATGGGAGTAAACATCTTATGGTTAATGCCGGTTTATCCGGTGAGTCGCGTAAAACGAAAAGGGAGTCTGGGGAGTTACTATGCCGTTTCATCCTATACGGAAGTTAATCCTGAGTTTGGCAATAAGAAGGACCTGAAACAATTGATAGATCTTGCCCATTCCCATGGAATGAAGATCATTTTGGATTGGGTTCCAAACCATACAGGATGGGACCACTCATGGATTATGTCCTATCCGGAATGGTATATCAAAAATCCCGTTACGGATACCATTATGCATCCCGAACACACGGATTGGTATGATGTCGCAGACCTGAATTTTGAATCCATCTCCATGCGTCAGGAGATGTTAAAATCTATGTTGTATTGGTTGAATGAATTTCAGGTAGATGGATTCCGCTGTGACGTAGCATATAAGGTGCCTGAACTGTTTTGGCAAGATGCGAAACGAGCATTCTCCAATTACAAACGTCCCCTTTTTTTACTGGCTGAATCGGAAGATCCACAGTTGTTATCCTATGGTCATTTTCATGCAGATTATCCATGGCCCTTTATGCATTTATGCAGAGACATGTATGCTGGACTCAAAACTGCATCTGATTTAAGAACATATCTCATGCAGGATCAGAAAAAATTGATCCATGGATATCATATGTTTTTTACCAGTAATCATGATGAAAACAGTTGGAAAGGAGTAGAATCTGTTCTGCTTGGAGATGGACACCCCATGTTTGCCGCAATGAGTTTTTTGCTGAATGGGATTCCAATGATTTACAGCGGACAGGAAGAACCTCTCATGAAAAAACTTCGTTTTTTTGACAAGGACACCATTCCTTTTGCTCATTTTTTAAAAGCGCCATTTTACAACAAACTCTGCAAAATAAAGAAAGCAAACCCGGCACTGTATCCTGTCAAATCAGGAATGCAGTATGAATTTATTCAAACCGATCAGGACTCAAAGATTTTTTCTTTAAGAAGAATTAAGGATGAAAATGAAGTTCTAGGCTTTTTCAATTGCAGCCCTGATACGGTTAGCTTTCAAATTCAATCTTCCTTAGTTTCTTCCAAATACCAGGATGCCCTCTCGGGTAACCCCCAAAAATTGAGTTCAGGAAACTCAATGACTTTAAAACCATGGGATTTTAAAATCTTTACAAGTAATTCAAGATGACAGTACAAAATCACAAACCTGAATTGAGTTTTTGGCAAATCTGGAACATGAGTTTCGGATTTTTAGGGATTCAGTTTGGTTGGGGCCTGCAAATGGCTAACATGAGTGCTATCTATAAATTTCTTGGCGCAGAAAATCATCAAATTCCACTCTTATGGCTTGCGGCACCTATGACGGGACTATTGGTTCAACCCATCATCGGATATTTATCTGATCGAACCTGGAATCGCTTAGGCAGAAGGAAACCCTATTTCCTCATCGGTGCAATACTTTCATCCATTTGTTTAATCCTGATGCCCAATGCGCCCGTACTTTGGATGGCAGCAGGTTTGTTATGGATTCTTGATGCTTCTATTAACATCAGCATGGAACCCTTTCGTGCTTTTGTTTCAGACCTGCTTCCGGAAAAACAATTGACCCAAGGATTTACCATGCAAAGTTTTTTCATAGGATTGGGAGCCGTCATTGCTTCTGCCATGCCTTGGGTTTTTACCAATTGGCTGGGTTTGAAGGAGAGTGATCCATCCGGAATTCCGGATTCAGTTCGCTATTCATTTTACCTTGGAGCTGCCTTCTTTTTTATAGCCATCCTTTATACCCTATTGACCACTCACGAATATCCACCTACTGACCAACAACTCAAAACATTGCAGGCAGATCAAAAAACTTGGAAAATGGCCCTCCATGACATCGTTAAACATATACGGAATATGCCTCTTGTTATGAAACAAATTGCACGTGTACAGTTTTTTACCTGGCTGGGTTTGTTCCTGATGTGGTTTCATTACAGCGATGCTGTAGCCAGTTATTTTTTCAATGCCTCATCAAATCAGGACCCGAATTACCTAAAAGGGATTGAATATGCAGGATTGATGTTTGCTTTATATTCCTTTGTAACTTTTTTATTCAGCTTTGCTTTGAAGAGTATTGCTGAAAAAATAGGAAAAATCAAAGCCCACCAATATTGTCTGTGGGCAGGTTCGCTGGGTTTATTTAGCTTGTTGTTGCACCACAATTCCGAATTGCTTTTCATCAGTATGATAGGAATAGGCATTGCATGGACTAGCACTTTGTCAATGCCTTATGCCATTTTCGCTCCCCATTTACCTGAAGGTAAATCGGGAGTATACATGGGTATCTTTAATTTTTTTATTGTTTTGCCAGAAATTTTAGCTGCTTTGTGTTTTGGCTGGATCATGAAAAATATATTTCATCAAAACACCCTTTATGCAGTCGCTTCAGGTGGCTTAATGTTTTTGATTGCCGGTTTATTGTGCTTTTGGGTAAAAGAAAAAAAATACATATAAGATGGCTGCCTTTATTTTCACAAACATTAGTTTCCGTAAAATCGCAACGTTTACTCTTGCTTGTCTTTTATCCTCCAGTATCTGTCATGCAGGAAAAGCACCATTCACGTCTATCAATTTAATTCCTTCCTTTGATAAAAACGAAAAGCGCATTGATCCGCCTAACTGGTGGGTAGGAATGCCAGACACCAGATTACAGTTATTGATTCATGATGATAACATATCCAATTCACGTATAAGCTTTTCGGATTCCCGCATTAAGCTCATCAAAATGGATAAACTTACACACCCTGATTATCTTAGTATCTGGATTGATCTGAAAAAAATTAAATCTGCTACTGCTTTCAACATTTTTCTGAAAAAAAACAACCAGCAACGCAATTATAACTACCAACTGTTAGCACGTCAAAAGGAAACACGTACAGGACTTCGTGGATCAGATCTGATTTACCTCATTATGCCAGACCGGTTCAGCAATGGCAATCCAGAAAATGATAAGGTAGAAGGCATGCAACAGACGGAAGTCAATCGAAAAGAAATGTATGAACGCCATGGGGGAGATCTGGAGGGCATCATTAAACATTTAAACTATCTGCAGCAAACAGGAATCAGTACTTTATGGTTAAATCCGGTTCAGGAAAATGATCAACCCAAAACTTCTTATCACGGATATGCCATCACCGATCATTATAAAATTGATCCACGATTGGGCCGTAATGAAGACTATAAGCGTCTGAGTGATAGTTTGCATCAACGTGGCATGAAACTGATCATGGATGTTGTGCTCAACCATTGCGGCAATCAACATTATTTCATACGAAATTTACCTGAGAAAAATTGGATTCATCAATGGGACACGTTCACAAAAACAAGTTACAACGGATTGCCTTTGATGGATCCGAACGCACACGAAAATGATCGAAAACACTTGATTGAGGGTTGGTTTGATCATCACATGCCCGATCTACATCAGGATCATCCTGTACTCAAACAATTTCTTATACAATACAGCATCTGGTGGTGTGAATATGCCCAACTGGATGGACTTCGCGTCGATACCTGGTATTATTCCGATCAAAACTTTATGCAAGAATGGCTTCGGGCCATTCGTCGCTACAATTCCCAGTTGACCATTTTCTCAGAATCATGGGTTCAAGGTTGCGGTGTACAAGCATTCTTTAATGCTGAATCCTATCTTGGAAAGAATCCTCCTTTGGTATCCCCCATTGATTTTCAAGTAGCCTTCTCGTTGCATGAAGCTTTGACCAAGCCGTACAGCTGGGATGGAGGCATAAGTCGACTGCACAGTACCCTTTCACAGGATTATTTATTTAGACAACCCAACCAGCATTTAATCTTTCTGGACAATCATGATATGAGCCGGATTTACTCCATTCTTGGTGAGGATCTGTCAAAATGGAAGCAAGCCATTGCGATGTTAATGACATTGAGGGGAATTCCCTCTGTGTATTACGGAACTGAAATTCTAATGAAAAATTTTTCCGATCCGGATGGTAAAGTGAGGGAGGATTTTCCGGGTGGTTGGGAAGGGGATAGTCTTTCCTGTTTTCAGACACAAAACATACCGGTTGACCAGAAATCCGCATATCAGTTTTTTCAACAATTAGCACAATTCAGAAAATCCAGGTCTCATTTTTTCGATCATGCGCAGATGATACAATGGCTTCCCAAAAATGGTTTGTATGCTTGTTGCAGAAAAACAAATGACCGGATATTGCTGTTGATGATCAATACCGACAAAAATCCCCTGGAAAAAGATTTCATTGGATTACTCCCCCTTCAGGAGGGGCACAAAGTCTGGGATGTCATTGAACAAAAATCTGTTCACGTTTCAAAAAAAATTCAGGTACCCGGAAATGGACTGGTTTTACTTGAGTTTATTCTCAATTAACTTTATAATGTTACCTGACTTTACGTTTATCCGTTTCTCTGAAAGGGTATAATGGAATATTCCAGGATTCATATCATTCATATCGATTGAATTGTTACCCATAAAATGACTTTGAGTAAAGATCATTATTCCGAATTGGACGTACAGTTTAATTTTCATTAATTCATGGTTATGATCCTGAACATCTACCCGGAAGTAGTAATTAAATGGAATTGGAGAATTTGTCCATCAGTAAAAGTCAATATTATTCTTCAAAAAGTACTGGAACTATCCGGAACTCCTGATTCATATCCAAACAGCCAGTTGTATTCGTGTTTCTTCTGTGAGTGAAGATTAACACATACTAAACAGCAGATCATTAAAATTATTACTTTCACCTTCATGCTGGCGATACCGCTTGTCTTTTTCACTCCTTCAAGAATTTCTCAACCCAATATCTTCCGTTGTCATTAATCACCTGAATGAAATACATTCCAGCACTCAAATTCCGAACCGGAATATGAATTCCTTCTCCGGTATTTTCAATATTTATTTCGTAAAGTTGCTGTCCTTGCATACTTAACAAACAAATGTTCAGTTTCCCCAGAATTGTTTGTTTAATATCATGAATGACCAATTCAGATTTAACCGGATTGGGATACATCAATATGTCACCTTCCCTAAATTTAAATTCTTCTTCCACATCCGTATTGAGTTGAATTCGAATGGTGCTGTCGCATGGATAGGGTTCATCAACGCGATAATGAGGGAAGTTTGGAATTGCATTGGCATTTCTGGTTGGAAGTTTTAACCCCCGGTTTATGAGCTGACATTCTTTTCCTTTGCGATCCGGGTATAATATAACATGAAGATACTGATTCCCACCACCGCTTGCAATGTAAATTCTGCAATCCGGGCCCAATGCCATTTGCTGATAAGTGGTAGCATATGGCTCAAAAAACCAATCAAAAACGCCAACTGTGTCAACAGCTTTTGACGCATCGGGTTCTTCAAGATCTACTTGTAAAACTTCCGTCAATGTTGATACATATAAGAATTTAGAGTTTGGTGAAAAGGAACAACCACTGATTACATTTTGATCATATACTAAATCAAAGTATTTATAATTGCTTAAGGCCCCTGTCATTCTATCAAAATCAAATACTTGAAGACCTATCAATGGACTATAAATTCCATATTTTTTACCGTCTGGAGAAAACACAGCTTGCCTACCGCCACCACCTCCAATAGAGTGCTCTTTACCAATTTTTTGCTTTAGTATTCGTTCAACACCATTGATCCCATATAAGATAGTATAATACTCATTTGTACGGAATCTAGGTATCATTAACCAAAAGTTAGAAGCCACATGACTCAAAATTGCAGAAACACAACCAGTTAAAGTATCATACAAAATGACTTTATTTTTCGATATTATTGAATCTTTACTAGCTTCAATTTTAGTTTCATAAATACACTTTATAAAAGCTTTTTGACCATTTCCTATGGTATCCAAAATAATATGAAGAAAACTCAATATCTCATCTTGATTCTTAAAATTAAGGAAAATACCTGCTTGCGGAAGAGGCTGACTTACGGGACAATTCACACCCCATATTTTACCATAACCTAATGAATCTCCATTGGGCAATATTTTTGCTTCGGAATCTGCAAGAAAACATCCATTCGACATAAAACGTAACTTTCCTGTGGCATCAGAATAACTGTTGGTCTGATAGTCAAACCAAAAATCCCTCTCCTGAGGTATAAAGCTTATCTTTCCATCATTAAATGAAATAATGATCCCGCCAAATGGACTTGAACTATCCGGAATACCAGTGCCATATCCAAATAACCAGTTGTAGTCGTGTTTCTTCTGTGAGTGAAGATTAACACATACTAAACAACAGATCATTAAAATTATTACTTTCACCTTCATGCTGGCGATACCGCTTGTCTTTTTCACTCCTTCAAGAATTTCTCAACCCAATATCTGCCTTTGTCACTCCTTAGTTGGATGATATACATGCCAGTAGTTAAATTCTGCACTGGGATTCTTATTTCATCTCCTGCATTGTCAGCTCGCATTTCACTGATCAATTGACTTTGAATACTAAACAATCTGATATTTACTTTTCCGGGTATTAGGTTTTGGATATCATGCAAGATCAACTCCGACTTTGCCGGATTTGGGTATAATAATAATTCACCTTGCCTAAACTTAAAAGCTTCATCTACATCCGTATTGAGTTGAATTCGAATGGTGCTGTCGCATGGATAGGGTTCATCAACCCGGTAATGTGGGAAGTTTGGCGTGGCATGACTGTTCCTTGTGGGTAACTTTAGACCTCTGTTGATCAATTGACATTCTTTTCCCTTCCGATTTGGATACAGGATCACATGTAAATATTGATTTCCACCACCTGCGGTTATATATATTTTGCAATCAGGCCCCAAGGCCATCTGCATATAAGTAGCCGGATAAGGATCAAAAAAATTATCAAACACGCCTACTGTATCAATAGCCTTGCTGGAATCTTGCTCCAGCAAATCCACCTGAAGAACTTCTGTTGGATTAGATACGTATACAAATCTTGAATCGGGAGAAAATCCACATCCACCAACTGTATTAAACGGGTAAATTATTTCATAAAATTTAAAATTACTCAATAATCCTGTAGTTCTATCAAAATCAAAAACCTGCAGACCGCTTAGTGGACTATAAAAAGCATAGTGTCTCCCATTGGGAGAGAAAAGACCTTGCGCCCCACCTGATCCTAAGGCTATATGTTCCTTGCCAATTGATTGCTTGTTTATTTTTTCTATACCATTTTGTGTATATAAGAATGTATAAATTTCATTATTATGACGAGCAGGTGCTATTCCCCACCAACTCTTATAGCTATTATCCACAGGTATAGCTGAAAATCCTCCTCCATATATTGTATCATATAATATGATTTTATTCTTTGATTTTACTGAATCATTAGAATGTACAATAATATTTTCATATATACATTTTCGGAATGCTTTTTGACCATTACCTATGGTATCCAAGATAGTTTGAAAAAATACCAATTCTTCACTATTACTAAAATTTATAAATAAGCAGCTTTGAGCAGCTGGTTGATATTTTGGACAATTTACTCCCCATATTTTACCATAACCTAATGAATCTCCATTAGGCAATATTTTTGCTTCGGAATCTGCAAGAAAACATCCATTCGACAGATACATTAAAACCCCAAAATCATCTGAAAAGCTATTTGTTTGCAAATTAAACTCAAAATCTCTGGCTTGCGGTATAAAGCTAATTTGTCCATCATTAAACGACATGATGATCCCACCATATGGACTTGAGCTGTCAGGCACACCGGTACCGTAGCCAAATAACCAGTTGTAGTCGTGTTTTTTCTGAGCATGTAGAAATGTGCTAAACTGACTACAAATTATTAAATAGCATATACAACTTATTTTTCTAAACATAGGCTATTACTATCTCAATCCTTCACAAACTTATCAACCCAATACCTCCCAAGTCCATTGCGCATTTGTATAAAATACATTCCGGTTGATAGCTTACCAACCGGAATATGAATTTCTTCTCCGGTATTTTCAATATTTATTTCGTAAAGTTGCTGTCCTTGCATACTTAACAAACAAATGTTCAGTTTCCCCAGAATTGTTTGTTTAATATCATGAATGACCAATTCAGATTTAACCGGATTGGGNNCGCATGGATAGGGTTCATCTACTCGATAATGAGGGAAGTTTGGAATTGCATTGGCATTTCTGGTTGGAAGTTTTAATCCCCGGTTTATGAGCTGACATTCTTTACCTTTACGATCCGGATATAAAATAACATGAAGATATTGATTGCCTCCATAAGTTGAGATATAAATTCGACAATCTGGACCTAAGACCATTTGTAAAAAAGTTGTGGGGTATGGATCAAAAAAATTATCAAACAATCCTACCGTGTCAATTGCTCTGGTGGAATCTTGTTCAAGCAGATCAACTTGAAGTACTTCCGTAGGATTGGATACATACACAAATCTTGAATCTGGAGAAAAGGAACAACCACTAATAATATTATGTGAATAAATTAAATTGTAAAAATTAAAATTTCTCAATTCCCCTGTTAGCCTATCAAAGTCAAAGACTTGAAGTCCATTTAAGGGACTATAAATAGCATATTTTTTACCATCAGGTGAAAAAATAGCTTGTGTCCCTCCACCACCATTATGTAAATGCTCATAACCAATTGCTTGTTTAAGAATCCTTTCGGTTCCTGAACTACTATATAGCAATGTATAATATTCATTCGTTCTATCCCTTGGGATCATTATCCACCATTTACCATTATCCTTACTTGGAATAGCTGTTATACTTCCATACAATGTATCATATAATATTATGTTATTCTTTAATATAGCTTCAGATTTCTTAATATCTATTATTGTCTCATATATACATTTTATAAAAGCTTTTTGACCATTTCCTATGGTATCCAAAATAATATGAAGAAAACTTAATAAGCTATCTTGATCTGTAAAATTAAGAAAAACACCAGCCTGTGCTATAGGTTGACTTATGGGACAGTTAACCCCCCAAATTTTACCAAATCCCAATGAATCACCATTTAAAATTAATTGTGCATTTTCATCTGCCATTGAACAGCCATTTGACATATAACGTAACCTTCCAAAGGTATCAGAATAACTGTTCGTTTGGTAATTGAACCAAAAATCTCTTTCTTGAGGTATAAACTCAATCTTATTTTTGTTAAATGACATGATGATCCCCCCAAATGGATTAGTACTATCCGGAATACCACTACCATATCCGAATAACCAGTTGTAGTCATGCTTTTTCTGGGAATATGCATTTGTCGCTAAGCCCAGTAATAGCCAAATTACTATTTTGGTTTTCATCTTTGGATCACTACTTTAGTTACGGAATTATTAAAAGAAACAATAGATATCCAGTATAAGCCTGGGCTTAAATCTGAAACCGGAATTTCAAGTATATCAATTATCGAGAATTCAATAACAGGTCTTGCAAAAAGATCCAAAATTTTTCCTCTATGTTTATATCCTTCTGAATTTCCATTCAATTTTATTTGAAATACATTATTTGTTGGATTAGGAAAAACGGTTACAGATTTTTCATCGTCATTGGATCCTGCAGGTTTTTGGTCTTTAATACCACATAAATTCTGTTCATTTACAATCACTGGGTATGAACTGGAAAGCATCATCCTGGCTTCATATACGGCATTGCCATATTCAAAAGGACATAAGTTTGCAATATCCTTTAAGATGCTGACCTCGTAATCTTCAATAGGGTGTTTATTCTCTAAATATTTCAATCGAATGAGACTTACTTTCTTTTGGAAAATTTCATAAGTAGTAGAGTTGCTTAACTCTTTTAAGTCATTTATATAGCTTTCAATAATCCCGTGATTTGCACTTCCGTACCCATCAAAATATTTTGAACAGAAATTCCCTATATCACTGAACAGGTCCAATGCTGTGCCTTTGTACTTTCTCAACCATAATTGCTCATCTGAAGTAGTTGATTTCTTTGATTTGATAAACTCCAGGATGTTTTTCCTGGCTGACCAGGTTCGCGCATCATCAAATTCATTCAGGCCAATAGAGAAATTATATATTGAATTATAGAGTTTATAATCCTCACTTGGTTTGGAAGATCTTGCTCCAAATCCACCTGGACAAGTATTATTGGTTGAACAGGAATATTCATTCCCAGAAAGTGGCTGTAAAAACCAACCAATTAATATCAATTCTTGAATATTATTTGGTAAATAAGGAGATACTGGTGAAACTAAAAATTGGGATTGTGTTATAACATTTGGCAATCCATAATTCACCGCATCTTTATCAATGCCACAAGAAGTTATGTGGTTCCCTTTATGGTATTGTGGACCAATAATGCCATCACCGCCTGTTGCACGGGTCACCAAGACAAGCCCCAATTTATGATTGCTTAGAAAATTTTCAGCCACATCATTCGGGTTGCAAGTACCGGCAAAGACCAGTCCACAGTCGGCTCCTTCCAGTTCATTACAACTTACCGTATTGAAAGGGCTTTCCTGGATTTCTACAGCTGAGGTACCGTTTCCAAATGCACAACTGAGCTTATTGCAACTGACTACGGATTCCATTGAATTCAAAAGATAAATTCCGTCGGTGCGCGTTCCATTGGTAGCATTGGTATAAATGGTATTATTTCTGACTTCGACATTTGAACAGGTATTGGCTAATATCCCGGCCTGACCGGTTTCATTTGTCACTGAATTGTCCTCTATCAATACCTCCCCTGAATTTCCTCCCACCTGAATAGCTGTACCATAAGTGGATGTACAGGTCACATCATTTTTATTGATGGTGCAGGGCATGGCTCCATTTTGATCCAGATTGACTCCCAAAAACCCAACTTCAATATTATTTTGGCTGACCTTACCACCGGTAGTTGCAGAAGAATTGGCAATGTAAATACCGTATTCTCCGTTTCTCATTTCATTGCCCTGAAGATCAAAACTGGTACCAGAGTTATAAATACCGCAATTAAAATCAATGAATTTATTTTTAGACGCATGTGGATCAGCATCCATGATGGTTTCAAGTTTTACACTTGACGTACCTTCGGAATAAATAGCAGTTCCCTTCCAGGGAGCTGAGGTTTCTGTTACTCCCCGATATCCGTTTCCGATCCCAAAAAAGTTAGAGCCTTTGATTTGAGCGTCTGAATTGTAGAGCCCTATCCCACCAAAACAATTGTTGAATTGTGAATTGATACATTCAAAATTATCTGCATTTACAATTTTTACTATATATCCTGATATTCCCTCCATTTCAGAATCCGTAATCGAAATCTCAGCTCCAGAACCAATATCTGAACAAGTGATACCATTCTGACAGGATTGAATTATTGTATTATTGCCAATTGTTATGCTGTTACTTCCTAATGAAGTGGTCACATGTTCTGCATTGTTTACTGTCGAATTGTCTATGATCAATAGTGCTCCTGGCATAAGTTCTATGGTATTCCAGAAATTGTCACATGAATTTACTACGGATTTACATATGGTCAATTTGATACCCGGGTTCACGACAATCTTTTTACCTTCTGCCAGATAAACGTAGCAGTTGGTGAATATGTGATCCTGGTTGATTGTCAAATCGCGTGTAATTTTTATACTTTTTTGCAACAAATTACAATTGTTAAAATTAAACTGCTTTTCTGAGGCTATTAAAGATGAAATCGTGTTACTCCCTGGCTGATCAGTTAAATACAGTTGTCCAACATCAATCGTCCCGGTCGGTGAAAATGTTGGAATCGACAGATTAGTGACACCATAATCATGATGTACATCAAAAATAGTTTTATCGGGATTAGAGGTTGTGCCTTTATTTACCAATCTAACTTTGCATTTTAAAATCTTTTTTTCATTTATTCCCAATGTAAATGGAATATTGTAGATCAGGTAATTAAGTTGCGGATTAGAAGTATTATCGATTCCCCCGGTGAAATCCATTGGATCTATAATTTCTAATTTATCATGTGATGACTGTGCCCCTTTTGAATAAGCAACTTTAACATAAGTAAAATTTCGAGGAGTGCAATCATTATGTATAGTAATAGTAACATCAGTCTCACTTCCGTTATTGCAAACAACATCACTAAGTTTATTATTGCTGAGTTCAAGATTACTATAAAGACCCAGACAATTTTCACAAGGGGGTGCATGAGTATCAGACAAACAAGCACAAAGGTCATTCATCACATGAGAGATTGCCTGCCAACTGCACTCATGCATATCAAAACCATTTGGAGGAGAACACATGATATATTGCTTACCAGTTCCATCAATACATAAACAGGGCTGCAATGGATCAACAGAAAGATGAGGAGCTGTAAAATAATGGCCAAATTCGTGGGTTGCAGTTTCAATTAAGCGGTCAATTGTTGGGCTTTTTCCCAATGAAACCATAATTGGCGAATTTAGGCCGGAGCTATTACATTGCAACAAATGAGCTCTTGAGGTAACACTCGTCGTACCCGAATGAAAATAGATATACATGTCCTTAGGCAAGCAAGGGTATTCATCCGTGTATATTTTCTCAATTTTTGACGCACTGTTTTTAGGATCATAAAACTTATCTAAAACAAATAATTTGGGTGACCCATCAGGATTTTCCAAAATATAATTGAAGCTGAAAGTACCTTTGCCTTGAAATTCTCGGATATATCTTCTAAAATGATTTGCAACCCCATCTGGTCCATTCAAGACCTCATCTACATATCTTTCTGCCTCGATTAAACTACCACGGGATGTAATGAAATCCGGGTCAGCAAATATTACAACTTCCAGATTGATATCACAATCAACAGGTTCATGATTAAACGGCTCAACTCCTGGATCCACATGTACACAGGGCAATGATTCGAATAATTGAACGTCCGGCAATACTAATTCCCCCAACGTAGGATGTAAACGTAGACAAGTAACGGAATCCTCCAGGTGCAAATAGATCTGCTCATTGTAAAACCACAACTCAGCCATACTCCCAGAATCCTGATTCATGATCCCAGTATAATGATAGGTGTTACAGGTTGAATAAGGGGATGTTTCTGCTGTTGACATTAAGGACAATCCTATGATCTGTTCGCCTAATTGAATTTGAAAATGGAATTCAGGTCCTTCCAGGTCCTGAATAAACTCACATAAAGTTTGAGTATCCTGTTGCCATAAACTATAGTTAGAGTGTTCCCTGTTTATTAATATTCTAGTGCTGATGTCGGGAGTAAAAGTTTGGAAAGAATAAGTCGGATAAGACTGTGCACTCAGCCTAAATAATGACATTATTAATACGAAGGAAGTTAAGGACGTAAGGACGTAAGG
>JRYK01000049.1_pt1 | contig 141244 bp, 100 predicted proteins | sample 235381 | NCBI WGS metagenome assembly JRYK01 (sample SAMN03074220, study PRJNA261476) | activated sludge metagenome | biome: Wastewater Treatment Plant; feature: Wastewater; material: Activated sludge; isolation source: activated biomass of a wastewaster treatment plant treating hydrocarbon... ... | reverse complement strand
GCTTCAATTCGGCCGCGGCTGTTATGCCGCGGAAACGGCACCCCTCCTAAGTGCCAACGCCGCTGATCCTTGCGCGCTGTCTTTCGAACACCACATCGGTTGTCAAAGATCGCATCGCCAAGGGAGTCCCAGGCCGCTCCGTAACCTATTTGCTCGCTGCGAGTTAGCCGCTGTCGAGCGGGTGCCGCGTTTTTCGCGTCACCGCACTGCTCGCGGGGCGATTCTACTCGAACATTCTCAGTTTGGCTATGCATCGCGTCCTCAGATCACGATCGGACCGCGCGGCGGAAGGGGCGCCAGCGGCTTGCCCCACGTTTCGATTCGATCCTCGGCCGTGCGTTCATCGCCCGCGGGTCCGAGTTGCACAAACATCACTCGATCCTCGGCTTGGTTGATTGCGTCGATGAGTTTTTCCAGCAACAGCACCTTCTCGGAGCGCGACAAATCGCACCGGAAGACCGAGAACTGAACGGGATCGCCGACGCCCATCAGCAGCTTGTACACGCGCCGCCAGCGCTTCGGATCGGAGATGTCGTAGCAGACGACAAAGGCGCTGCGCACGGCGGCGTCTCCTAACGAGTCAGAAAACTTGGGTATGTCGGCAACTCACCGCTGAGCGTCCGGGCCAGTAGTCGGGCCTGAACTTCAAACACGCGGCGATAACTGATGCGATACCCGAACATGGGATGCGTGATCAGTTGATCGAGCCGACGCTCATAGGCGCCGATCACAACTTTTCGACCGGTTTCGGTCAGCGAGCAGGCGCCGGCACGGGTGACGAAATGCGATTCGTTAAGTTCATTCCCGTTGATCAGGGACAGGGCGGCGGATTCGGCGACTAAGGGACGGAATTCTTCGGCCAGGTCGAGAGCGAGAGCTGGTCGGCCGTAGCGCGGGCGGTGGTAGAAGCCCAACATCGGATCAAAGCCGACGCTGTGCAAGGTCACGGTCCAGTCCTTGGCCAGCATGGCATAAAGATAAGAGAGAACGGCGTTGATGGGGTCACGGGGCGGCCGGCGGTTGCGATCTTCAAACCGAAAGAGATCGCCGCCCTTCAGGAGTTGGGCGAAGCCGGAGAAGTAGAGTCGTGCGGCCGTACCCTCGATTCCGAGCAGGCTCTCCAGAGCCGCGGCGGCTTCGGCTTGGTCGGCGAGGTCCGCCAGCCGGCGCAGGAGATCGTCGATGTCAGATTCGGAGTTGCGGCGGAGGAGAGTGCGCGCGTTGCGGATTTTGGCCGCGGTGAAGGCGCGGGCGAACTGCACACACCGCACCGGGTCGCCGGCGGCGGCAAATTGAGCGAGGCGAAGCTCGACGTTTTTGTGCCACAATCCCGTTGTCAAGCCATGAAACCAGCCGCCGTAGCTGAAATAACAGACAGGAACGCCGCGCTGAATCAATTCCTGCAGCGCCTGCGTCGTCACCTGGACGTTGCCAAAGAGGCACAATTGCGAGACGTCGTGCAGGCGAAAATCGGCAACGGCTTCGCCTTTGACTTTGACCGTGAGCCGTTCGCCCGATTTGCCGACCTGGGCGCCTTGCATTTGCACATACGCTGGCTGAGCATCGTCGCGCGCGGGGAGGAGTCGGCGAATGCGATCACCGTCGTCGGGCTCCTCGGCCTCTTGAGACAGCAGCCAGCGGGTCTCGTCGGGGAGGCAAATGCCCACGAGCGAGCAGCGGGGACACTTGGGACTATCGACGAGCGGCAGGGGCATGCGATTCGATCGGCCCATCTCGCGCAATTCGGCGAGCAGTTGCCGGGTGCGGCTGACGAGGGCATCATCAAACTCAATCGTGACCCGGCGCTTCGAGGCGATGAAATAGATGACGCCGCGTTCGCATTGATAACCGTTTTCGCGCAGGATGAGACCCTGAGCGCAGAGCTGGACGCGCTCCGGTTCGTAGGCGCCTTCGGGGACGTTCGGCGCCTGGCCGCGCTTGTAATCCACCGGCGTTGCCGCCTGGCCGTCGAGTTCGAGCACGTCGATTCGGGCGATCAATCCTTCGATCGGCGCGGAGAGCATGACGGAGCGGGCATGAAGCGTGGGAACGGGTTCACCATCGGGAGCGGCGGCCTCGTCAGCGGCCGGGACGGGCCGTGCGTCGGTCTGATCGGTACGGCGATGGCCGAAACGCCCCTCGAGCGTGTCGGAGTTGTGCTCGAATTCCCCCTGGACCCATTCGAGATAGGCAAGCCGCGGGCAATAGGTGAATTCATTGAGCATCCGAGCGGGAACGAGCTCGGGTACAGACAGATCGGCCTGGGCATCGAGAGCAGCAACCATGAGGAAACTCCCGTAACGGGGAGCGTCCGTGCGAAAACGTCGTCTAAGTACTCTTGTAGCTCATTCCGTGCAAGAATGCGCGCGTTCCGGCAGTCCGATCGCGAAATAAACAGGTGGGGTTGAGAATCGCCGGGTCACGCCAATTCCTGGCGAACGAACAGTCCGAAGCCGCGATAGCGGCCGGCGCCGACGGCCATGACGGAGTGAAATCGACGCAGTGGGTACTCGCCGTCAGGCGATTGCAGCGCTAAGCGGCGACGATGCCGAGCGAGGCATTTGCGCTATGATTCGTTTCAGTTCGCAGTCAAACGTCGCTTCCCTAAGCAACTCGGTACGGCGGAGTGAAGTTCGGCGTTTTTTCTACAAGAATTCGTTGCGTTCGATAGGCTGCAATGATCCCTTGAGCCTTGAGTCGTTTTCGAGTAGACGAGTCGAACTCGTCTGCTTGCAACTCTTCGATCGCAAGGGTCGTTTTTGCAACATCAAGAGAAACTGATGTCCCCCAGATTGGCCATGTCCAAAACGTATCATGGCTTCGACTGCCGCGAAAACCGACCGTGGCAAGTCGACTGTTTCGGGGAAACGAAGTAAACAAAGCGATGGCTTCGATGGCCAAGCGGTTAGCCCCGAGCATGCCACCGACTCGATTTCGACTAGGATCCCCGGACGGTTTATTCCACTGATAGGCATGACGACGATCCTCCGTAGGATCGAGATGCAACGATTGGTTATTCAGTGGATCGCTGTAGTCCCAAGCCACGAACAGAGTTCGGAGTAGATGGTCCCGAGTCGTTGCACTTAAGATCGAGTCGATGTTCCCGAGGTGATAATCACGCCGGGTTGTTTGAAGTTGGTTGACGGCATCATCCGGTGATGCATCACTTGCAATCGCGGATAGAAAGTCAACCCGAGCTCGCGCCGTTAGGGAGGCATCACTGACCACAGTCTCGAAGAATGATCGCCTCGAATTAACTTCGTCTTGCAGCTGCTCATACAGGTTTGCCGGGTGCCGCGAACGGTCATTCACGAGCGTCGTCACAAGCTTGTCTAGTAGTCCATCTTCAGTGAGACTAACGCTGGCATCAAACATGATACACGGCACCCAAGTCGCGTTCTTTAGCGTCCACCTCATTCGCGCCGATGTCAATCCGTCGATTCGACTTAAGGATGCGAGAACACCCAATGCGGCGAGGAAGCCCAGTGGGTTGGTGCCGTCGATCCCGGGCAGCAATAGGCCATCGTCGGATGTATGCCGGCTCATGCGGTCACCTCCGCGAGTGCATTCTCTGGAGTCGCATTCTTGAATAGCCCCTCGTCTTCATCAGCGCTGGCCTGCTGATCGGCGAGGCGCAGGACCGCCTCCAGGTACGCTAATCCCCACCAACCGTGGCGGCGCGTCAACTTCCAAAACCGCTCGGCGATGCCGGAGTCGATGCGATGCGGCGGGCTGGCGCGGCGCCGCTCAGAGGTCAATGTGATGCCGTTGACCATCACTTCCGGGAATTCGTCATCGAGCACGACGGGCGCGAACGGCCGGGCGTATCCGTGGTGAGAAGCGATCAGGTGCAGGATGAGATCGAGGGGTTCAACGTTTTCGCTCAGGGAGCCGTGCTCGACGATCTGAACAGAAAGCATTTCGTGCCGAAAGCCGTCAGGCAGACCAGCCCGTTCACGAGCTTGTTGGCGCTGCTGAGGTGTTTGTGGCAGCCCGTCTGATTTCGCAAGCAGAGCCGTGGTCGTGCCGTACGTCAGCCAAGCGTCGGTGCGGTCTGCCCGGCGGAGCATCGCCTGAAAACGTTCATCGGCTTTGCCGAGATCATGCCACTCGGCTGCCAAGCGATACACATTGATCAGTTCGTCAAGCGGCAAGGCCCGCACGGTGCGTACTGACTCATCGCGGACATGTCCCGTGTGGTCCTCCAGTGAGATCGGCTGGTCCCGAAATGTTCGTGATAGGTCATCGTCGCCCTCGTCGCTCTCAGGCGGAATCCACCAATGGGAGCGATTCAGCCGTTGTCGCGATTTCAGAACCACGCCACGATTATCGGGATACTCATCGAGCAAGTAACGACTGGTTTCGAGGAAATCTTGGGCGATTGGGCGAAGCAGTTCGCGAAGCTCTGCCGTTGTCAATTCCTCATCAGGATCATTGAACCGCTCGAAGAATTCCGTAATCGCCGCGGTGGCAGGCAGCCGGGTCCGAAGCGAGGGATGCAGCCTCAGCGCCGCGCGGTCGCGGGAGGCTTGGAAAGCCATCTCGGCTACGTCGATCGTCTCTATAGTTGCGCCGGGCACGTGACCAAGTTCATCCCAGCCCCGTGCGCAAACCGGTAAGACCAGCGTATCGCCGGGGCGAAGGTTATCGGGAGATTGAATGATGCGGCTCTCCCTCGCGCCGCGCCACAAAACGCCGACGCGTGTCGGGTCGAGTTTACTTCGGGGCCGCTTTTCGTTCTCCGCGTCGTCGGCCGCGGTGGATGATCCCAGCAAATCGCCCTCCGGTTCAGGTTGCTGCTGGGTCAACCACCTTCGGACGCGTGAGATTGGCACACTCATGCACTCGGCCGATGTGGGCGGCAACAAACCAACGACATCGCACCAATCGGATCGCGTGATATGTTCATCGTCAATCAGGTCCGCTCGCCAGCAGACTTGCACGTCCGGCTCTCCCGCCTCCGGCCCATGGATGAATAACGGCACCTCCGGATCCGGCGCAGGGCGCGGACTCGTCTGGCACCAGAAATCGATGTAAGCCGGCAGCATCACCGGCGCATTCTTCGCCGCCGAAGGCGCCAGCAGGTTGATTGGAATTCGACCACGCTCGCCGTGAAGTTGCAGGATCTCGTTGAAAGCATCAATACCCAAGTCGATCTGGTGACTTTCAACCACCTTGGACTTTTCTTTCGGCTTGCCGCGTTTCGGAGTTGTCGTCGTGACAATTTCTTCCCGAATGAATTGCGATCGTTCCCAAAGCCAATTCCATGTGCGTGACAAGGCGTTGCCGTAGATCGGATCGAGTGGCTTGTCATCGTCGAGTTTGTCCTCCTCCCGAACGTCTTTCTCGCTAACCAGGATCACCGCCGCTGCTTCAATCGGTCGCCCGCCGCGGTTGAGTCGTCCGAAACGTTGCCGCAGGGCGTCCAAAGAAGCACATTCGGTAACCAGCGCGTCGAAGTCGTAATCCGCTCCAACTTCCAAGCATTGGGTCGCGACGATGAAGCTCGTTTTCTCGCTGATTGTTGGTCGCTTCGGCCCGACTAGTTCTCGCAGCCGCTCCGCTTGCCGATCGCGGTCGATCGGCCGCATCGAGCCGATGACTAATTCGATGACGACCTCAGGTCTGTCGTTGTTGGCTTCGCGCAATTTCTCATAGATTGCCTTCGCGGATGCGACCCGGTTCACGATGATGCCGAGAGCGGTCGGACCGTCGTTCGCAAGTTCAGCGGCTGACGTAACCGCCGCGTTCACGACATCGGATGCCGCTTGCAACTTGGCTTTCTTGGACGCCGTCAATCGGTCGTTTAGCCCCGCGTTTTCCCGGTCTTTCTTTTCCAAGCGGATCACGTCTGCGTCGTCGATCCCCTCTGGGGGTGTCGCAGTCATGGGAACCACGATCATCGGCTTCACGCCGACAGTTTTCTCCGCCCACTTCTCGGGATCGAGGTATCGCTTCACAGAGTCGAGTGTTTGCAGAAACGGCCGGCTGATATGAGCTTCGTCGAGCAGCACCAAGCTGTCATAGGCGATGAGGGCGGCTTGAATGGGAGCGGCATTGGGCGATACGCCGTACCCGCGGAAGAGCAGCCGGGAGCCGAGCTGATCTATCGTGGTGCAGACGATCGTCGGTTGCGTGGCGGACCGAGCCCAATGATTATCGCGGTAGATGCCGCCGCGAAGTTCCAGCACGTCCAAAGGCGGGGCACTTTCTCGCCTCAGCGTCGAAAGGGTTCGCAAAGATGCGGCGACCCGGCCGAGAACACTTTCGGAGCCATCAGCCTCGGCGATCTTGGCCGCGATCTTCACTGCGCGTTGATGGGCCTCGTCCACGATGACGCGTCGATTGACACAAAAGAAAATTCGCCGGGGGGCAGTGCGTGTTTCTTTCGGCAATGCGGCCTGGCAGGCTAGGGCGAAGACCGCGATGTCGAGACACGAAGTTTTGCCGCTTCCTGTGGGCAGGTCGATTGCTCCGGGCCACGAGCCGTTTTTGATCTGCTCGACGAGGCGGCACTGCCAGTCGTATGGATCGCGCTGATGCAGGTCGCGAAAGTAAGCCGGGAAATCGGCGTGTGTCAGCGGGCTCATCGGTTCGTTCCTCCCTGAAGCGGCTTGCACAGCCCGTAGCCGAAGAAGCGTCCGGCACCCAACAGAATCGGCCCGATGACGGGCTCCTCGAATTGCAGGAAAACGTGAAGCTGCGGCCGCGCACCGTTGCCTCCCTTCGCCGGGTAGGGCGGGAAGCCGTCACCCAATGCGGCGTCAGTGCTAGGTAATTCGGGATGGCCCCGGAGCGGCCTCCGTTTCGCCGTGGCTCGCGGGCTGCCGCGATGCCAACAAGCCGTTCCGAAAGCAGCTTCAACCGGCCGAGGCAAGCCGAGCCGTTCGCAGGCTGTAGCAATTATCCCGCTGACTTCCTTGCGCCAATCCTCACGTTCCTTCACCGGATCAGATTTCGGAAAGCGATCCAGCACGACAGGCGTAACCGTCGCCCAAGTGGCGGCCCCGCGGGGATGGGACGTCCAGGTCTCGGGTCGCAGCATTTGCCGATTCTCTATCCAATCCCTTTTGCGAATCGTCCAAGTGCCCAATCGGTCCAACTTCAGTTCGATCTCTCGCGGTTCACCCTTCTCCGTCAGCAGAAAACGGCCCAGGACTCGTCCGCGCTCGGCACGCGAAACACTTCGGGGAAAAACAAGCCCCACTCCCAGCATGTGACCATCCGCGTATTCATGGCCAACGAACGCCAACGGAATGAAGGCCAACTGATTGTTGCCATTCCGCAATGGTTCGCCATTGGCCTTGTGCCCGCTGGCCCATTCGGGAATGTTCGAGCCGAGGTGCGTCCGCATAGCGCGGCGCAGGGCTTGCGTGAGCATCAATGTCGAAGCGAGCGGCAGCCGCGGACCATCAACTTGGGTCAGGATCAGCAGATCGCTGTCGAAGTTCGTATGTGGGAGGGACGGCGGCGGTTCGGGCTCCTTGCGACGGTAGCCGGTCCAAAGCCCAAGTTTGGGTCGGATCGGATCGCGCGGATCGATCTCCTTCAGTTGCGATTCGGCGGCCGCAATCTGTTCATCGAGTTCTGCCTTCCGCTGTTTTGATCCTTTACCGGTTGTCGCCTTTTTCTTAGCCTTCAATGCGGCGATTTGATCTGAAAGTCGCTGATACTGTTCACGACCTTGACGGTTGAACTGCCGATCCAACAAATCGAGAGTGCCTTCCGATACCCGCCTTGACTGCCATTCGGCGAATCCGTCGTCGGGAATCCAAGTTTCCGTAGGTTGAGTTGACGCCACCTCATCGGCAACCCACATTCGCACCAGCGACGACGAATGGCCGATGCGGGTTACCTTGCCGCAAAGGTGGTCGAGCGCGGAGCGATGAAATTCTACGTCAGCGGCGTCGGCATTAGGCCAGTGGAGAAAGCAGGGAGCCTCACCGACCCATACGGAGGGAAATGTCCGCTCCTTTCGCTCGCGTGTAAATCCAGGAGCCGATTGCAGAATCGCCTTTGACGGACCCGCAACATCGTTGACTGGCACATAGCAATCAACGACCGCGCGCGTTGAAACGTAATCAGGCAAGCCCAGTTCGGGATCGCCCAGCGCCTCCAACCAACGCAACGCCTGACCTTCCGCCGCATTCTCGCCTGTCTCGAACCATGCCGCCGCCAGCGCCATGAAGATTCGGCCCGGATGCGGCGGCCACTCGGCGCGCTCACGGCTGGCCGGATCCGTGGCCACACAACGGCCTGTCAAATACTCCCAACCGATGATGAGCCCCGGCATCAGTCGCCTCCTTCGCCGCCTTGTTGAGCGGCCATATTCTGGCTCTTGACGACGAGCTTGACGAGTTCATTGGACGGCACGAGGCGGAGCGGCTGATCTCGCCACGGCAGGCCCATCTTCGTGGCGTTATTGACCGCGTCCTTAAATAGCTGGATCGATTGATCAGCGGTGATAACGATGTCCTTCTCGATCTCGCCCGGTTTGCCGAGCAGTTCCCACTTCAGCGGCTCAGTCGGCCAAAGCAGACAGCGCGAACGCAGATCGAGCCCTGCCTCAGCCGCAAGCGCCGCTGCGCACAGGCCCAACGCCGCCAGCACGGTGCGTGCGGCAACATTCACATCCTCTTGGGTGTTGCCGTTCGGTATCTTCTCGATGGGGAAGTTCAGCCGACGCAACGCAGGGAACGAGAGGACGATCGTCTGCTCTGCCCGGTCGATGGTCACGCCGCAGTTCGCAGACTCGAATGGAATGTTTCCGTGAACAATTTCAGAGGCCCGTAGCACTCCCTTCTGTTTCTCGTTATCTGTTACCTTCCAGTCCATCCGGTCTCCAATAATCGCTACATCTTTGCGAATGCCGAGCGGATCAGTTCTTAAGCCTCGATTCCGCGCTTCACTCCAAGAACTTGGCACATTGATCCCCACGATTTCGCTGACCATCGCCCGTTCAAACTTCGCCCCGAGGCCACCCTTCGGTCCCGTCGAGTCCCACATCCCGAGAAGCAAGGCGGTTGGGCAGAGTTCGAACAACGCCGTCGCATTCTGAGCGGTCACGCGGCGAAGCCGCTGGCCGTAGCTTGATTCGTCAAGTTCATTTCTTGCTCGGAACGGTTTGTTGTCCTCGACGACGATGCTATCACGCAGGATGGCATCGACGATGCGATGAGGTGCTTGTAGGGAAGTCACCTTCCCGACGGGTTCTAGCAACCGCAGATCCTCATCCTTGTCTACGCCAAGGTAGAACGATGTGAAATCGACTTCGACGACCGGCAGGCCAATCTTTCCCTCGTCGATGGCTTGCTGAAGAGCTTCTTCCAGACGGTTGGCCTGCGACTGAACGGAATCGAGAAGAACGCAATCCACCGGCTCTGGGTAGCCCGGCAGTCGTCGCTTCTCTGTGGCGTAAACAGCCCCGGCATAGGTGGGCGGGAAGATTTTCGTCCCCTCGCCCCCCGCAGGCTGAAGGGCAGCCCGTGAACGTGCCGCCGCACCTCTACTTACGAATTCCTGAAGTTTAGTAACATCCAGCTTTGCCATTGATGCAGCTCCCGTAAAGAGTTTGTCGCAGATTCACCTGAACCCGCGATTGAGAGTAGACAATCATTGCCGCAGCGCACAACATACACCAACCGCCGCGGAACGCTCGTCCCGTTCGCCAGAGCGATGAGCCAGATGGCGATGACGGCCGTCTTGCCCAACCCAGTCGGCAGGTTGCATGATTCCGGGATGTCGCCAGCGACGAATCGCTCGTACAGTGCCCGCTGCCACGGAAACGGCCAGTGGCCGGTCAGGATATTGAAAGTATTTTCAAACACTGATTGATCCATTTGCGAATGTTCAACAGAGCTATTTCTGCATCATACTCGGCGAGTTCGGGCGGCTTCTCGGATGGCTTGTAGACTGAGCAGTTCGGCAACCTCGAACTCGGGTGGAACGCTTCCACTAATCGGGCGCAACCGAAGGATCGTCGGAAAGTAACCGCTGCGGCCGTGAATTTCGGCCAGCAAGACCGCCGTGATCGGGGCCAGGCTGGGCGGGTTGATGATCAGCGGCGTGGTCTGCCACTGTTCGGGCGTCAGCGGGACCGTGGTCAGCAATTCGCGGACTTGCTCGGCAAACGGCCGGGCGTGGTCGAACTGTGTCGGCACCGCGATGATGAGTTCGACGTCGCGCCCGACCAGTTCGCGGATGCGGGCGAGGTGGGCATCGGTGAGCGGATGGCCGAAGTTGAGCAGGAGCATCAGTGGATTCCTTCGCAAAGAGTTACTTCTGCGAGTGGCCAAAGAGTAGGGCCTTGATTTGATCAGCAGTCACGGATTCGCTTGCAAGTTGAGGGATTTCATCGGCAGTGAGAATCTTACAGTTGTAGATTTCGGAGCGGGTGCGGAGTGAGGGTTTCAACTTCTGGTCTTTGTCGAGTACATTTCCGCTAGTCGTGGCCAAGTAAGAGCGAACCCGCAAGGCGCGGAACTGTCGTGTAACGGCCTCAACCTTATAGAGAATGTCGCTGCCGGGATCGTGATCTTGCGAACCCGATTTGCACTCCATCATTGACAACCCGTAGTCGTGCATAAATGAGACATCGAAGTCATTTCCAGACTGATCACCGCACCGGCCGACCTCTAAGCCGAGACGAACATCCCAGATTCCCAGCGTTGAGGCGTGTTGCTGAAGTAGATTCCAGAAGAAAACCTCGAGCCAGCCTCCTGTAAGGAATTCCACCTCATACTTGCTCAGTTTTCGACAGGGCGAATCATCAAGCCAGATTTGCCGAAGCCGTTCACACGGGAAAGAGAATCGCTCATTGGCTAACTCAATTCCCTTTTCCCGAGCCTTCTTCCGTTCATTATCATCGAGCATCAGAACTTCGGTGCTGCTGCAGTGCCTAGCGAGTAGTGTCGCGGATTCTTTCCACCCTTTTGCCCGGCCCTCGGCTTTCTCCATGTTTTCGTCCGACTTGCGGGATTCAAAGCCATACCCCGCCAAAAACTCCTTAATCGTGAGTCGATGGCTGCAGGTTTCTGTCTTACCGTCATTCATATCGATGATCTGAGCCGGGCGGTTGACGTTCGTGTAGACGATCTTGCCACCGAGTGCCTTGAAGAACTCATGCGTCGCGATGCTCATGGGCTTGGTGCCGCCTGTCGCGTTTGCGATCCATTCGTCCGACGGAAAATTGCCGTAGGCGGCTTGTAAGGCCTTCCTGATCGCCCCGAGATCGTCTTCCGCGTCGAGCGATTGGATGTGCTTGCAGTTCTCATAATCTAAGCCACCGATCTTGAGCGCGTTCAAGAAGTTGCAAGCGACGCCTCGCTTCTTCATCGCCGTCGATTCGACGAGCACAAGCTGAATTGGTTGGTAGTGATGAACGGAGAGCAAGTTCGGAACGTGCTGATCCGAGAGCAGGCAGAGTAGAACTCTCATCACGTTCCCCCCAAAATGTCTTCGATGAACTTCTTCCGTTCGCCGTCTTTGCCTTTGTCTTTCCAGACCTTGGCGGCCTGCATGCTGGCTTTGACTCGCGCGGCAACAGCCTTGCGAGCGTCCGGGGTGTTGAATCGTCCGTCTGGCTTCTTGAGTTCCTCAAACAGCTTAAGCCACTCTCGCTTTTCGGCCTTGTTGGGATGCTGTTCGAGAAACTCCTGGATGCTCCGCTCGATCGGACTCATGGCTGCCAAGGCCGCTTCCTTCTCGCCGACAATGCGCTGTTGCTCCGCTTCGGCCTGACGCCTTTGTTCCTCGGCTTCCCAGCGTTCTCTATTGAATCGCCCATAACCACTGGTTGTTTTGCCGCCAATGCCCCACTCGATTAGGGCCTCACGGAGGCAGTCCAGAGCCAGATGAACCCATGACAATGCCTTGTCAATGGCTGGCCCATACCAACTCACCGCGACATGAAATTGGCCTGCCACCGACAGAAACGGCACCGGTTTCGGACTGTCGAAATCCGTGGGCGGGACGGAGCCGTCGAGCCACTTGGGGTGATGCGGCGTCATCACGTCGAGTTTGAGCGGTTCGTTCTCGGAATCGGGGACGAACCAGCCGTCGTGGAAGATGATGCAACCGCTGTCGTCAGTGGTGCCGAAGAGCAGGCGGTGGTAGTTGTCCTCTGGTTTCGGCCCTTCGCCGCTCAGCCATCTGCGGTATGCTTTGTCCTGCTCGGGTGTTGGCTTCTTGAACTTTGGTTCGCTCGCACCCCAGGTCTGATCGCAGTAGTGAGCGGCGAGCCCCTTGAGTGCCGACCCTGGGAGGATTGGCATGCCGTAGGTGTGGTGCAGTCGGATGCCGGTTTCGAGGACGTTCTCCGTTCCCAGGCCGACGATGAGCCGACCGACCGTTTGCAGGTCGTTCGCGGCGGTCAACTCCGGCAGCGATGCTTTCCAGCGGTCGAACGCGGCTTTGTAGACTGCGCGAACGCCTTCGTTACGGAGGGCATTGATGGCGGCCTGAAGGATGGCGCGTTTTTCTTCCGGGTTGCCGCCCTCCCCCGTCGCGTTCTCGCACAGGTACCGTTGCAACAGCAGGCCGGGATGCTGGCCACCGCCTTGTTGCCGGTGTTGGCCACGACGATCTTGGGGGCGCTTTTTTTCGGTCTGCCGATCCAAGGGACCAGCAAGTTGCTCGATGAATAAACGCATCACTCCTCCTCCCCGGCGAGGGCTTCGACGTATCGCTTCAACCAACTGGCGGCGTTGATCGCGTCGCGGCTCAGGCGGAGATACCCGCTCAACATTTGTGTCCGTGCCCGTTCGTGAAGCGTTTGAGCCGAAGTGATTTCGGGGTGCCCACTCTCTCGAAGGACCGCTGCCAGGTCCTCGATGTAGTCGTTCTCTTGCTTGGCGAGGGCGAACGCCATGGCCTGGGCCAGCCCGCAAGTGTGGATGAGGGCCGGGAACTTCTTCGCAAATGTCCGATACTCTTTCTGAGACTGTGTTAAGTTCTTGGGGTCGGTTACCGGTGGAATGCGAGCAACCACGCGAGGATAGGCCGCTTGGGCCAGACGCTGGCTTCGGGTGTGAACGCACATCACTTCACCTCCGTGAACACGCAGCGGACCTGCCCCCGACCGACGGTCGCCTTGCCGCCGATCTGGAGGGTCATTGCGGTTGTCGCGAAGCGGTCGAGCAGGCCTTTCGGGGTGACGTCCTCACCGCTGCGACCGAAGACCCGGTCGCACTGGATGAGGCCCATGAGGATCGTCTCGGCCGGCAACGATTCCTCGGTCCACAGCGCCCCATGCGCCACGGTTTTGGTGTCATCGTCGATCCGCACCCGGGTATGAACCTCGGTTCCGGTTTCGCACAGGAAGTCGAAGGCGGAATCCGGGAGGACGACGAACCGCTTCTTGAACTGGTCCTGCCAGGCGGGGTCGCCGGCGAAGACGTTCTCGGCAATCAGTTTCGCCCACGCCGTCGCCGTGTCGCACCTCTGGGCGGCGAAGTCGAGGTCCTCGAGGTAGATGCTGTTGCCTTCGGCGAGTACGCTCGTTGTGGTGTGATGAGCGTTGCCCTCGTTTGGTGATGGAGGCGCGGCCGGGACCCCGGTGAGCCCTGCGAGGCTCAGCGTCCGCCGGAGCATCTGAAGGCACATTGGCGACGCGGCCCAGGCGAACGTGCCGCGGAAGCTTCGCACCGGCAGACAGACGAGCTTGGCATCGGTCGGGATCAGGGCGCCGGAGTTGGCCGATTCACCGTCCTTATCAGCTCGTCCGAACGCCAGTTCGATTTGCTCGTCTTTTTGCTGGACGGCCCAATCCCGCCACACGCCTTTGAACCCGGACCCGCGGAGGATGGGCCAGCCGGTGACGCCATCGCGGTCGATCGGCAGGTCGATGTAACCGACGCCGCGGCCGATGCCGGCATGAGTCGGGCTGATGCAATGCAGCCAATAAAGTCGAGTGTTCGGCATGAGATCACGTTCCTTTCGAATTACCAAGTTCCCCAATTTGCAAGGCCGAAGCCGTCACGTCGTTCTTGTTCGTCGTCACTGACCGATTGAAGCCATAGGTCGGCCAGAGGCGCGGCGTCGCCCGGCTTCTCGACCTCGAAGAAGTACACACTCCCGGCCGGCACCATGCGGCGGATCGGCTTCGGGCCGCGCGGCGGGGCCAGCGACCAGCCAGAGACAGCTTTCCATCGACCGATGCTCGCGCCGACGAGCTTTAGCTTGAAATCCTTCAGTGGCCCATTGGCAAGATCGGGCTTCCAACCGTCCTTGAAAATGGCCGGTGTCGCCAGGACCATGCGGACCTTGGTCGCGGTCGCCAACGCGGAACGGATCCCCGAGGGGCAGCTCCAGCCGGTGACAGCCTGTTGACACTGCTGCCAGTGAACCATCCGCCGCTCGCCCCCCAGCGGGTGCCAGATGCCGAACTGCTGGCCAATCGTGAACGCCGTCTCGGAATCAGGGATGGTAATCCGAGCCGACAAGGTGATCTCTGCGAGTCGCTCGTGCAACGGCCTCGATCCATCGACGCCGAAACGCGGTAGGCGAGTCACGTTGAGCCCAGCCGTCGTGAAGTTCTGCCCTTCGGCCGCGGCTCCGCGTTCGGCATCGAGACAGACGTGATCGCGAGTTTCCGGATGCGGGCCGCGCAAGAATGAAGAGTCGAAGCAAACGCCATTGCCGAGCAGCCAATCGGCGTACTTTCCGACTGGCCACCAGGCTGGAACCTCGGCTGGCTTGAAGTCTTCACCGGCTTGCGCCTCCGAGAGCATGACCGGCCGCAAGCCGTCCTCAGGCAGGTCGCAGCCGCCGGCGATCGGTTGCGGAACGACCCGCAGGGGCTGCTTTGCATCGGGAGCCAAGACGACATCGTTCGGCGCGGGCAAGTACAACTCGCCGCCATGAACGGGAATTACCCCGGCAACTGCGATCTGCATCAGCCGTTGGGGAATGTCTCTCGAAAAATCGAGTCCCCCGCTGCTTTTCACCAGGGCCGTGCGGAAGGACCCGGCGACGACGGAAGGCAACGGCCAGGACAAGCTGCGCATGCGGTTGCCTTGGCCCGCACCGAACGGCCGGCCGTCTCGTGCCACCAGTGGGTCGTGCGGCGTGAGTTGGAGGAACGTGCTCATCGTGCGGCTCCTTGAACACGGGCCGGTCGCACGATGGCTTGGTTCATCGCCACGGCGATCTGACGGGCCACAAGTAGTTCTTCCGAGAAGCGGTACAGGCTCGCGGCATCGGTCAGCCTGGAGCGGACGAGTTCCTCGATCTCTTGCATGTAACGACGCCCTGCTTTGGGCTGTTTGTCTCGGATCACACGCAAGACATCGGCCCGCAGGGCTTGAACAAGGGTGTCTTGCGGCCATTCCTCGTACACGTCCGCTAGTTTCCGCAGGTCGTAAGGCAGCTTACCGGGTATCGCCTCCAGTCGAATCAGTTCCGCGTAACGAGTTAGACGCTCATCGGGCTTGTCCGTCCATTGCGAACGAACCAAAACGGGAGCACCGCCGCGCTTGTGCAAATGGACTGCCAATCCGTCACGGTCCGGCTTCTTGGCGGCCTTCTCGGCGGCGCGGCCATAGTCGAGCAGGTCTTCGAGGTTCTCCATGAAGTGGCCAATGGCGATGCCGACGGACAAGGTCGGGTTGCCGTACGTCGCCAGCCGCTGGCCGAAATCATTGTGGAGTTTACGGGCACAATCCAGGCACTTGTCCACTGGCAGAAACGCCAGCACGTCGTCTCCACCGGCGTAGACCAACACGCCGTTGTGCGCGTTGACGATCGCCCGCGCGGAGTTTGCGAACCCGGCCAGGGCACTGGAGAACTCACGGTGCGCATCTGGTGAATTCAGCGCGGAGATGGCCGCCCCCATCTTGTCGCCGTCCGCGACGAGGACAGCGAGGTAGGGATTGGGCTGCGAGAGCCGTTCCAACGCATCTTGAATGTCGCTGATGCTCAATCGGTCTTCTTCGTCAATTTCCTCTTCCCACTCATGGTGGCGGCTGACATATATCGCCGTCCCCTCATAAGGGAAGTCTCGAAACTGTGGAAATGCCTCCGCATCAAGGCGATGCAATACGAGCTTGGGAAGTTCCTCGCAGGCGCTCTTCAAGTCCGCGAAGGCTGGCGTGCCTTTGTTGCCACGTACCCACGGATCGGCGGCCACCCGTGAAACCGACGGATACGGGCGATTCCCTTCCGCCACGCGCTTGACCAGCCCGACCACGTCGAGTTGTTCGCCTTCACGGATGCGTAGCCGAGCACGAAATCGCTCGGGCCATCGTTCGCGTGCGGGGTCTTTTAGCACCGATTCCCGCTGTCCGTCCAGGGATGACTTGGGCACTCCGGCCCGCCCCATCGCCGGTAGAAAGTCCCGGCAGTTCTTCCTCCCCGCCAGCAGCCGCATCAACTTCTTGCGGTCCTCGGGGTATTGCTTCGGGTCGGTATGAGGTACCCACGCTGCGTAGAATTCGATCACGTCCTTAACCTGGTCGTCCCAGATGTCCTGCCGGATTACACCGGAGGCTTCACGGTGCGCCTCGCCGACGAACTCAAGCCAGCGCTTTTGTGCCGCTTGCTTCGCCTTGGCCGCCACGTCCCTCGGCTCTCCCGTTGGCAATTCCGCCAGGATGACGTTGGCGACGTTCTCCGCGTCGGAAGAGGCGGGGAAGATGAGCTTCCCTCCGTCGGTTTCAACGGACTTGGCCACCGCCCGACTGATCTCGGAGAGCAGGTACGAGCCGAACCACAGGTCGCGGGTCCGCCGCGCGGCGGCGATGAACTCCTGCACGGGGCCGACCGCAATGGCAAGTAGGTGGCTCATCGCGTCACCTCCGTGAAGCCGGTGAAGTTGATGAACGCCTCGATTGCGGAGCCGGTCGTGCCGGAGAGTGGTGAGTTTGGATATGCCGCGAACTGTGGGCCAGTGACAGGCTGGCTCAATGCACCCTCGACATCGACCGTCAATCCAGTGGGTCGGCGCAAGACAATCAGCGTCGGGATCGATTCCGTCGCTGACACCGGAATCGGCTTCAATATGATAGGGCTGGCCAGCCGCTGGAGTTGCTTTCTCTCGGAGTCAAGCCCGTGCGGCAATGCTGTCTTGCCGTCGGGACCGCTACCGTCCTTGAACTGAAAGACGATTGGCAACCCTAGTTCCGCCCGCGGGAAACCACTCGGCAACTCACTCTCGGGTACGGCCCGGTGTCGACGCCCGCGCCATCCGCTGATGCGGCGCAGCGTTTCGGCTTCGGGAAACTTTCTCCGGGGCTCACCACGACGCGCCGGCATTTGCTGTCGAAACTTCTTGAGTAGCTCGATAGTCCGCTCCCAAGCGTCGAGGTGGGAGAACTTACGATCGGATTGGTAAACGCGAAATTCCTGTGGCATCCACTGCAGGATATCTTTCAGATTCGGCAGCGTGCCCTTGATCAACCGCAGCGCCCCGCAACCGCGACGAGTCCGACTTCCCAAACCGCCGAACAGCAGCCAAGCATTGACCGCATCCTGCAAATCGTCATGTATCGGGACAACTTGATTGGGTAACCGTTCTGATGGTTTACGGGACCGGTTCTGAGCAACACGGCGCTTATTGAGCTGTTCAAGGCTCGGAACAGCTAGATGAACCTTGAACTGATAGCCTTCTTTGAGTAAGTCGTAGTTTTCGTCACGGTTTTTCTCGTGGTTTTGGATTGAGGGAAAAAGTACATAGCCACGCGTCGAAGTTGGCGCGATATCTCGGATCGGGTAGAGCGTTGTCCGCTTCGACACCGGCGAAACGATCACCGTCACCGGACTCGGGAAATCCGTGCTGCCGAAGATTTCTTCCTCGCGCCGCCACATCCCATCGCCGAGCGAATGCCCACGGATCAAGCGCCACCAGTGGCGAAGATGCCCCCGGATCGCCGTCGGGCGAATCGGGAAGTCTGGATCGACCTTGCCCGCGGTCGCCCCGCCCCCGACCATCGGCGTGATCAGTTCGATCTCGTAGCTGCGCTCGTTCGCCCGTGCCGGCGTTGGCTTCGTGGGACAACCTGGGATATCTTCAGCTCGCGGCATGATCTGCACTCCTCGTTATCGCGGCGGCCATCGGACGCCGACGGATTAGCATTTCCGAATAAATGCGCGGTCACCATTCCTCTCGATCACAATCTTCACATGATCATCTCGCTCCGCGCGGCCTGCGGCTCCGTCGGGCGCCCGTAAACGTCCAACTGGTCGCGAGTTCAATCGGCCGGCCGCGGCTCAACCAATGCTCGTTAATTTCAGTCAATCACAGCGCCGCACGTCGTCTGGCGACTCCGTTCCGCTTGTCGGAGTACGCTTCGCCCATCGCTCGCAACTCGGATTGAATCATCGTGTACAATCGCCGCGGTCGGAGGACCCGGCATTCACGTCCCCAGGACAGCACCCAGCGCGATACTTCCCGCAGGTCAGTCAGGTCCAAGCGCATGGTGATCGAGCCGTCGTTATTCGGAGTGAACCGTTGACTTGGGTGCCACCGCTTCTCTGGAAGCCGGCGCGCCACGCGCGGCGAAAACCGCAACTCCACACGATGTTGTCGGCTACCGCGCAGGGCCCGAAACGTGCCCTTGTAAAACTCTTCAATGCTGAAATCGGCCGGCCGATCGAAGTGCTCATTCAGCGCGCGCAAGGCGCCGATGCGTTGAGCGGCAAACGTCCGAAGGGCCCGCCGTGAATGACAGTAGCCGATCACATAAAGCGTGCCGTCGATCAATCGCAACGCATAGGGATCCACCGTGCGCACGGATTCCCGATTGCGACTGGCGGACCAGTATGCAAACTCGATCGATCGGCGCTCGTGGACGGCGCGAGTCAGGGATCGCAGCAAGCTGGGATCGAGTACCGGCGATGGGGCCGGCGTCACTGACAGCGCGGTGGCCAAGTGCTCCGCCTGCACGGAGACTTCGTCGGGCAGATGCGCGGCCAGCCGGGCGAAGGCTTGTTCAATGTCGGCCGCGAAGGGCGCGCCGGCGAATTGCCGCAGCGCCAGCCCGCCGAATACGAAGGCGACCAATTCGCCTTCCGTCAGTGTCAGCGTCGGCAGCGAGTAGTTCGCCTGCTTGAAATAATAACCATGGCGGATTGCATCGTATTCAATGGGCGCGCCGCACTGGTTGCGCAGGTATTCGATGTCCCGGAGTATGGTTCGCGGATTGACTTCAAGATCGATCGCCAAGGTCCGAGCGTTCGGATAGCATCCTGAGCGGATTTTGGCGGTGATGGCTCCTAACCTCGTTAGAAGCGATCGCGTGGCGATCCGCATGGGCAACTCCGACGACCGTCAAACTTCGAGTCGCAGTATCTTACGCCACGACGTCAGACAACGAAAGTCACCCCCCATCGAATTTCGCATCGATTTTCGCTCGATTTCCGCTCATCAGCTGATGAAAACAAGCGCACCGCGAGTGCGGATTACCAGTGCGTGAAGCCCTCTATTGCTCGCAGTGTTCGCGGTAGTGACCGATTGGTACCAACAATACCAAGACCATCTTCAGGCCGTGGTAGCCGGTCCCGTTGAATCAATGGGGCCGGCGTCCTGGACCTGTCGGCAGTTGGAGCGATGGGATGGAGCCGAGTCTTTCGCGGAGCATTCGGCACGTCCGCTCGATTGGGCCGTCGTCCTCATGGCTGCGTTGCTCGATCCGCCGTGACAGCGCATCCTGGGCAGCGCTTTATCAAGACCGCCCGACCCGCGCCGCAGATTCACGATCGCCTTCAGCCTGCAGCGCTGTTCCGATCCAGCCACGGCTCAATGATCACCTTGGCCGATCTGCGCGGCTGGGTGAAACAGCAATTCTCGCGGCGACCAGTGCGCCAGCACGCGTGCTTCTGAACCCCGATCATGCCTGCTGCCGGGGTTCTACTTTCGTCTGCACCGGTTCTGGCCCCTGGGTCAGGCGGGAATCAGGAATTGTCGTTTTTCGCTAGCTGGGGATCTAGGATTCGAACCTAGACTAACTGATCCAGAGTCAGTCGTGCTACCGTTACACCAATCCCCAGGTACGTGGACCTTCAACGTCCTGATTATAATCAGGGACACCGCTTTTTCTACGCCGTTCGCGCGGGAGCGGGTTTTTGTCACCGAAACCGGTTGAGTGGCATCTCACCTACAATCGTCCTGGTCAGCGAGGCAATGGCGATGACCGCACGAACGACCGCGGTGGTTGCATTGACGGCGGGGATCGCCGCCATCCTGTTCGCCGCGAAGGGAGAATCGATGGCTCATCCCGAGGAGCAGTTGCCGGCAACTCAGTCGGACTCTAAGTCCGCCCCGCCCCGGCCCGGTCTCGAAAAGGCGACGTTCGGGGCCGGCTGTTTCTGGTGCGTGGAAGCGGTCTTCCAGCAGCTCAAGGGCGTGCACAGCGTCGTCTCCGGGTACAGCGGCGGCGCCACGCGAAATCCCACGTACGAGCAGGTGTGCAGCGGCTCGACTGGCCACGCCGAGGTCGTGCAGATCGAATTCGACCCGCGCGTGATTTCCTTCGTCGATCTCCTCGAAGTGTTCTGGCAGACGCACGATCCGACGACGCTCAATCGCCAGGGCCACGACGTCGGCACGCAGTATCGCTCGGCCATCTTCTATCACAGCGACGAACAGAAGCGGCAGGCGGAGGAGATCAAGAAGAAGCTCGACGCGGCAGGGGCGTTTCGCGCTCCGATCGTCACCGAAATCGTCCGGTTCACCGAGTTCTACCCGGCAGAGAAGTACCACCAGAACTTCTATGCGAACAACCCGCGGCAATCGTATTGCGCGGCTGTCATCCCGCCGAAGCTCGACAAGCTCAAGAAGGTCTTCGGCGACAAACTCAAGACTCCGCCGCCGAAGTGATGGAACGCCGGTATTCGCGATTCCCGCGCGTCACGACTTCGGGCGGAACGCCTGGACCACCGACTCATTCGTGGTCAGGAACGGGCCGCCAATCAGGTCGATGCAATAGGGAATCGCCGGGAAGACCGCGAGCAGGCAATCGCGGATCGCCGAGGGCTTGCCCGGCAGGTTGACAATCAGCGACCGGCCCCGAATTCCGGCGATCTGCCGCGACAGGATCGCCGTTGGCACGACCTGGAGCGACACGGCTCGCATCAGTTCGCCGAATCCATCGAGCACTTTATCGCAGATGGCTTCGGTCGCCTCCGGCGTCACGTCGCGCGGCGCTGGACCGGTCCCGCCGGTCGTCACGACGAGGCAACAGCCCTGTGTGTCGCACAGTTCGCACAGCGTGGCCTCAATCACGGGCCGTTCGTCCGCGATCAGCCGCGGCATTGCTTGCCAGTCGCACGAGAGAATCTCGCGCAGGCAATCGTGAATAGCCGGGCCGCCGCGATCTTCGTACACGCCTTGGCTGGCTCGATCGGAAATCGTCACAATGCCGACGCGGATCGGAGACATGTCTGCACCACCGAGACATCGAGCCACAAGATAGAAGATATTGGTATTCTTCTCCCTGGGGCCCGCTGTCGCTTTGGTGACGAAAACGATGCGCACGACCTGGACGTTTCATTCCGCCGGCAGCCTGATCTTCGGACGGCACGCCGTCCGTGAACTGGGCGATGTCGCCCGGCGATTGGCCGCCCGGCGCTGCTTCATCGTCGCCGATCGGATCCTGGAGCGCGTCGGCATCGTCGCCGCCGTGACCGACTCGCTGGCATCGTCCGGCGTCGAGTTCGTCTCGTGGCTCGACGGCGAGCCGGAGCCGTCGTTGCACCTCGTCGCCCGCTGTGCGGACGCGGCCAGAAGCGCGCGGCCCGATTGCCTGATCGGCGTCGGCGGCGGCAGCAACATGGACGTGGCCAAGATGGTCGCCGTGCTGCTGACACACGGCGGCCGCGTCCACGACTATCTCGGCGACGACAGGGTTCCGGGCCCGATCATGCCGCTGATCTGCGTGCCGACGACGGCTGGCACCGGCTCCGAAGTCTCCGGCGCCGCCGCCTTCACTGACACCGATCACAACGTGAAAACCGGTTCGCTGAGCAACTACTACCGGCCGCGGGCCGCGATCGTCGATCCGCTGCTGACAGTGTCGTGCCCGCCGAAAGTCACGGCCGACAGCGGCATCGACGCACTGACGCACGCCATCGAAGCGTTCACGGCCGTGGACAACGCCGAGTTTCCGTTGCCGCCGGGCGAACGGTCGGTGTATCAGGGCAAGCACCCGATGGGCGATCTCTGCGCCGAGGAGGCGATTCGACTCTGCGGCCAATTTCTGCGTCGAGCGGTCAACGACGGACAGGATCTCGAGGCCCGCGACGGCATGGCCTTGGCCGCGACCCTGGGCGGATTGGCTTTCTCGAACGTGGGCGTCGCGCTGGTGCACGCGCTGGAGTACCCCGTCGGCGGAGCGACCGGCTGCTCGCACGGCGAGGGAAACGGATTGTTGCTGCCGTTTGTGATGACATTCAATCTGCCGGGGCGTGAACGCGAATTCGCCCGCATCGCGGAGCTCCTCGGCGAGCCGCCGGACGCCACGAGGACCGTCGCCGCCGTCGAGCAACTCAAGCGCGACATCGGCATACCCGAACGGCTGCGAAATCTAAAGAACGCGCCGGATCCGAAACAGTTTCGCGACTTCGCCGAGAAGGCCTGCGCCATCAAGCGAATCCTGCGCGTCAATCCGCGGCCAGTTACGGTGAACGACTGCGAGGCGATCTACCGAGCCGCGTGGTGATGAACCGGGTTTCGAGTCGGCGGCCGAGATGCTTTCATCTTTGTGATCTGCGAAATCTCTGGACGGCATTTCGGTCTGCTCGCCGACGAGCAAGAACCATCCACGGATTCCGCAGATTTCACAGATTCCGGTTCGCGATCTGCAATCTGAATTCCGAAACCTTTGCGTTCTTCAGTCACGCTGCTCGTCGGTGGCGTTCGGTCTCGGCATTGCCGGAGCGGAACCACGACCGCCGCTCGATCATGGCCGCGACGCACCACAGCGGCGCGACGCCGGCCAAGCCCCAGCCGAACAGTCGCGGCCAAGTCCACGCGGTCATTGCCGCGCTGATCGGCCACCAGACTGCCAGCGGAATCGCCATCAGCATCACCGGCGCCGCCCACGCCTGGCGCAGATAGCGCGTCAGCGACAGATCCAGGATCCGATTGACGTGGATGATCACGAACGCGCAGCAGATGAGATGCGGAATCGTCGTCCCCCAGGCGACGCCGACGATGCCATGGCGGTTGACGAGCGCCGCGCTGAGCGCCACGTTCACGACGCCTTCGAGCAGCGTGGCGCGCGCAAACAGCCGGATGCGGCCGGTGCCGTACAGCACGCGCGAGGCCACCGATTGCGCGATCGTCAGCCCGAGAGTCAGGTTCAGCACCCATAACGCCGGCGTTGACGACTCCGCGAATTCCGATCCCAGCCACAACAGCAGAAACGGCTGCCCGAACAGAAACAGCGCGAGTTGAATCGGCAGCACCAGGTACAGAGAGAGGCGCGTGCCGTGGATCAGGAAGGCGCGGACCGCGTCGAAGTCGCCGCGAGCCTCGGAGGCGCTCACCGCCGGCGTCAAGGTTGTTGTCGCCGAACGCAGGATTGTCTTGGCCAAATCGATGAGCCGATTGGCTATGGCGAAATGCCCGATCGCCGCCAGGCTGAGCCAGCGCCCGATGATAAACGCATCAGTCGAAAACGCCAGGCGTCCGGCCAGCATCGCGAGGAACGCGTCCGCGCTGTAGCCGCTCACCGAGCGGATCGTGGCGCGGTCGACCTGCCGCGGCACGAACCGGAGATCCGGCAGCCGCCGAAAGACCATCCAGGCCAGCACCAATGATTCGAGCAGATTGGCGCCGGCGAGAACGAACACCATGTTCAGAAGCGGCGACTCGGTGTGAAACGCCACGAGCAGCACCGGAATCCGTCCCAGGAGGAACGCCGTCCGCGTCAGGCTCTTCGTGACGAAGGCATGGAGTCCATCGAGCATCGCTGGATATATGCTCAGCGGCAGCGAGAGCGCGAACTGTACGACGACCACGAGCGCCACCGTGCGCACTTCGCTGAGCATCGCCGTCGGAACGCGGAGCCAGCGCTGGAGGCCGAATTCGAGGACCGCCCAGCCGACCATACCGGCCACGGCGGCGATGCCAAGGAAGAATACCAGACACGCCGAGTAAGTCCGATTGAGCGCATCGCGGTCGCCGGCGGCCACGAAGCGCGGCACGAATCGCACCAGCGACGCCGCGACACCCAAGTCGAAAAGCAGCATGTACGCCAGGAACGACTCGAAGAAGCTCCACGCGCCATAGCGCTCGTCGCCGAGCGCGGCGATCGTCACGGGCGCCATCACGAACGACACCGCGATCTGTGCAATGAATGCCAGTGTGTTGACCGCGGCGTTCGTCAGCAATCGTCGGTGTGACAGCATGAGTGGGTGGCTAGAGGATCGGCTCCGGCCGGTTGGAGTCGGTGAAACAGTGCTGCTCCCAGGCGCCGCTGCGACCGGCGAGCCAGCGCGCCAGCCGCCGGATCGGCGCCGGCGCCAGCGTCGCCAACAGCCCGCGCCAGGCAGGCCAGTAGGTCGGCCGGGCCGCGAGCGATTGAAGCTCCCAGCCCAGCGCGGCCGAGCGCGAGAACCCGCGGCTGATGACGCCGAGATGGTGCCGCGTCTCGGCCTCCGCGCGGGCAACGGCGTCCCGCGTCAGAGTCGCGTCGCCGCCGTAGTGCCGGCGGAAGCGCTGCATGATCGCCCGGGCCGAGTGCAGCCGCTCCAGTTGCCGCCGGGAGAGATTCGCATGTCCGATCCGATATGCCGTCAAAGCCTCATCCACGCAGTCGAACTCGTACCATCGCGCCACTCGAAGCCAAAAATCGTAATCGATGCCGAGATCGATTCGCTCGTCGAACAATCCGACGTGCTCGACGACGGTGCGGCGCAGCATGGCTGAGGAAAAGCAGATGAAATTCTGCCGGAACAGTGCGTTCAGCGCTGGACCGACCGGTTCGACCCGCGCGGCGGTCGGCAATTCCAACCGCCGGCCGTCCGCGTCGATCAGCTTGCGCCGCGTGTGGACGACGCCGATCCGCGGATCAACGAATCGCGGAATCTGCCGCGCGAGCTTGTGCGGCAGCCAGTAGTCGTCGGCGTCGAGAAAGGCGATGAACTGCCCTTTGGCGTCGGTCAGCCCGCGATTCTTCGCGCGCGCCTGACCGCCGTGACGCTGCCGAATCAACCGAAACCGATCGTCGTCGAGGTACCGGCCAATCACCGCCAGCGATTCGTCCGTTGAGCCGTCGTCGACGACGATAACTTCGTAGTCCTCAAACGTCTGAGTGCGGATCGATTCCAGGGCCGTGCCGACGTACCGGCCGAAGTTGTAGCAGGTCACGACGACGCTGACCGTGGGCGTCATGCGGCGGCCCGCCTTTCCTCCTCGCGCCCCGGCCGAGCGACATGGGAAATGCAAAATCGGTACTTGCCCGAGGGCTCCGGCGGAATCGCCGCGACAAACTCAGTTCGAAACTCGGCGGTGGGTCCAAATCGCTCGGCCACGAGTTCGGCGAGGGTCCGTTCGCTCGCGGCATTGAATCCGGAATCGCGCACGATGCGGAACAGAAATCGATCGACTGTCTCCTGCACGATCTGAATCTGGGCGACTCCGGGCACGAGGACAGCAAAGTTCTCCGTGAGCGAAATGCCAGAGATGAGTTCCCCGGCCGCGGTGACGACGTAATCGGCTTCGCGCCCTTCGAGGCGCTCGAGCAGCGGCAGGCCTCGTCCACACGGACACATTCGCTCGGTCAGCGCTCCCACGTCACCGACCTGGTAGCGGATCAGGGGCATGGCGAAGTTGCTCAAATCCGTGACGACAATCGACCCGGACTCGCCGGGAGCCGCCGGCCGGCCGTCGCGCACAATTTCGACGAGCACGCTGTCGGCATTGACGTGCATGCCGCGATGCTCCGAGCATTCGCAAGCGATCAGGCTGACCTCCTCGCACCCGTAGCGATTCGTGACCGCACAGCCGAAGACGGATTCAATTCGCCGGCGCTGCCAATCGTGCAGGACCATGGCGGTGGCAATGATGCCGCGCGGCCGACAGACCGGCAGGCCGCCGCGACGGATATGGTCGGCCAGTAGATACAGAGAGTGCGCGTGTCCGAAGATCAAATCGGGCTTCGTCCGAGCCAGCGCATGTGCGAATCGATCGATTGTCTCCGGCGTCATCCGCAGCGTATCGAGATAGATGGCGCGTTCGTAGAGCCAGTTGCGCAACCGGCCACGCCAGCCATGATGTTGGAACTCCGGGTTGCCCCAGACCTTGGCTGCGCGCTGCCCGCGCCGCCAGCCGCTCCATTCATCCGAGCGCACCGTGGCGGCGCGCTTCCACTCCAATCCGGCCCGGTCGAGGTAGACGACCAGCGGCACGCCGGTCGAACCGGAGGTCGACTTGCGCGTCAGCGCCGAGCGATGGAACGATGTGGACAGGAGGGCTTCCGCCTGCGCGCGGATGTCCGACTTCGTGAGCATCGGCAGAGCGGCGAAATCATCCAGCGAGCGGAGTCGTTCCGGCGTGAAGCCGATCGCCGCGAAGCGCTGCCGGTAAAACGGCACGGTGACAGAAGCGTAGTGGAGCATCCGGCGAAGCGCGGCCAATTGGCGCGCTCGGACGATGCCCGGGGGATCGAACTGACGCCGATCGAGTTCGCGCGCCAGCCGAGCCGCTCGGGCGGATTCGCGGCGCGCCCAGAGCGGCTGGATCACGCGACGGCAGGCGAGGTCGAAAAGTCCCATGCGTGTCGGTGCTCATCGTCGGTAGCCGTCAGCCGCTCCCGGCACACGCCGAGGGCCACGGCCGTGAATGCGCAATACCACACCCAGTTGTAGCGCAGCAGGTTGTGTCCGAAGAGGCCCTGGCAGAACAGCAAGAGCGTCGAGGCGATCATCGCCTTCGCCAGATGGTGCAGACTGGCGTCCGGCGTCAGGCCGGTTTGCGGATGCGTCAGTCGTTTGAGCCGCAACAACTGCCAGAAAAGCGCGCCGCTCATGAAGAGAAATGCGGCCAGCCCGAATGTGCCGAGTTCACCGACGAGTTGGCCGAACAGGTTATGCGACTCGATTTTCGATCCGCTCGCCGGCCGCCATGCCCCGGGTCCGCAGCCCGTCAGCGGATACTCGCTCCACAGTTTCAGGCCGACGAAGAACCCCTCGATGCGTCCCTGACCCGATTCCTGCGCATTCGCCGGACCCACCGATGGATCGATGATCGTCTCAAACCGGTTCTGCAAGCTCTCCGGGAGTACGAACCAACTGCACGCGGCCAATAACGACAATCCGAGGAAGATCAGCACTTTCTGCCGCGTCTGCGCCAAGATCACCAGGCCCCACAAGCCAAGCCCCAGGAGCGACGACCGCGAGCCGGTCAGCAGGATGCAGCCGGTGGCCAGCAGCAGATACGCACCCAGACACGCCCGCCGCCAGCGCGACGGCCAATGGTGCCAGAAGAATAACAGGAACGGCAGCGAGTACACGATCGACCCGCCGAACGAATTGGGATCGCCCAGAGATTTGTCCACGCCGACCATGCGCGCGATGCCCATGCGAAACGTATGCCGGCCATTGCGGTACTCCCAGAACGAGTGCAGCATGTACAGCGTCATCACGGCGAGAAAGGCCGTCACGAGGAGATACAGATCGCGCTCGCTGCGGACGCTGGTCGCGATCAAGAGCGAAAAGACGAGCACGAGCGTGTAGTTCTTGACGACCTCTTCGGCGCGTTCGGCCCATGGACTGCACAGCCAGGAAAAGTAGAACGCGGCTCCCATGCCGGCGATCGCGGCCACGAGTGACCAGTGGGGCAGCCGCTTGGCCGCCACGCACCAGACCGCGCACATGAGCGAAAAATAGATCAGTTCGACGCGCAGGTCGCCGATTCCCGGCCAGATTTCAAAGGGCCGATGAATGCACAGGTACACGTAACCGATCAGCCAATAAATCATCGCTCCGCCTCAAGCCGCGGTGGCTCGAATCACCGTCGCTGGATTGCCCACCGCCACGCAGCCGTCGGGAATCGGCTTGACGACGACCGCGCCGGCGCCGATCACGCAATGCCGCCCGACGTCCGCCATGATGACGCTGCTGTTGCCGATCCACGAATTTCGACCGATCCGGACGCGCTCGAACGTCCCCGGCTGCCGCTGAATCGGCACGTGGCGGCGCGCGAATCCGTGCTGGCGCCGGCCGCTGAGCACGTCCACGTTGCTGCCGATCATCACGTCTTCCTCCACGATCACCGACCCGAGCGTGCACCGGCTGCCGATATAGGCACCGGCGTGAATCTCCGCGTCCGGATGGGCCAGCGTCGAGCCGAAACCGACGTGACTGTCGGTCGCGCAGGCCGGCAGCGTCATTCGGTAGAATGATCGCCGCAAGAAGATGCCGGGCTTGCCCGGCACGAGGCTGAGGAGTTCGGCGCAACCGGCGAACCAGCCGTCGCTCCGGCCCCAGCGCCGCTCAAGCCGGGCCGCGAGCCACAAAGGCGCCGTCGCTGCGACGCCGAGCCAGACCAGCGCGTCGCGAGCCAGCGCTCGCATCCGATTCGGAGCGGACACCGTTGGGCGAACCGATGTCATTCGACGCGTCCCTCGTGACTCGACTGGCTCCGTCGCCCACCGGCGCGCAACACCTGGGCAACGCGCGGACATATCTCATCACCTGGCTGCTGGCCCGGCAGCGCGGCGGGCGCGTCGTGCTGCGCATCGAGGACATTGACTCGCCGCGGGTGAAGCCCGGCGCAGCCGAACAAGCCCAGGACGATCTCCGCTGGCTCGGACTCGATTGGGACGATGGACCGATCGTGCAATCGCAGCGGCTCGCGCTGTATGAATCGGCATTGGCCCAATTGCAGGCTCGTGAACTCGTTTACCCGTGCACCTGCACGCGGTCGGACGTGGAGCAAGCCGCCAGCGCCCCGCACGCCGAGGGCGTCGAACCCGTGTATCCGGGCACGTGCGCGTTCCGCCGTGCCGCCGACGCCGAAGCGCTGCGCGATCGGCCATTCGCCTGGCGATTCCGGCTGTCCGAGCCAGCGACGTTCACGGACCGATTTCGCGGCGCGGTGACGCTGTCGCGCGAGGAGATCGGCGGCGACTTCGTCGTTTGGAAATCGCAACGGTCGCCGGCGTATCAGTTGTCGGTCGTCGTGGATGACGCGGCCAACGGCGTGACGTGCGTCGTCCGCGGCGATGATCTCGTGGCCTCGACTCCGCGGCAACTTGCCCTGTATTCCGCGCTGAGACTGCCGCCGCCGGAGTTCGCGCACGTGCCCTTGGTGGTCGGCCCCGATGGTCGGCGCTTGGCCAAGCGCCATGGCGACACGCGGCTGAGCGCGCTGCGGTCCGCCGGGATCGCGCCCGAGACCGTCATCGGCTTGCTGTCCTGGTCGTGCGGGTGGCAGGACCGGATCGAGCCGATCGCGGCTCGGGATCTCATCCGCCACTTCGCTCTCGCGCGCATTCCGCCGAAACCGTTCGTCCTCACGCCGGAGCTGCTCGAAACAATTGGATATCGCGGTTAGCCTCGCGAACTCGCGCTCCGAGATTGATTGGTTGCGTGCCACGTTACGCCGCCTCCCGGACCGGTCGCCGCGACGGCGAGCCGTTTTCATCGGAGCTCATCTGTGGTTCCATGACCCGATCCACAGAGTTCACAAATGGCGCCGATGGCGATCCGAACGCGGCGGCCAGGTACTCCTGTTGTTCGCAAAGGTCCGCGAGCGCTGCCAGCACTTGCCGGTTGAACGCGGACTGCTGCCGCGACAACACGTCCACGTATCCGACTTGAAAGTTGTGCAGCAACTTCCGCTTGATCCAACGCTTCACGCGCGCGAAACGGCCGAGGGTGACGTCCTCGTACCCGTCCGGCAATTGCTGGGCGGAGAGCGCGGACGCCAATCGGACTCTGAGCGCATCCGACAGCACCGTGCTGCCGGTCGAACGGGGACCCGCAGCGACAGTCATTGAAGTTTGAATCCATCCATCGGCCGGTCGCCCGCCGGGCGGGCGCACGCCGACCATGACGAGGTAGTCTCCGGGCGCATCCGGCACGCGGACCCGCACCAGCGCGGGTCGCGATTGTCCGGGCGCCACCGGGCCGGGCAACGGCGTCGCCAGCGGTCGTTCGCGTTCCCGGCCGTCGGCGTCGAACACCTGGCTGACCAGTTCCCAGCGATGCGGGCCCTCCGCGAGAATTGGCAACGACCCTTCGACGCACACGCGGACTCGGAGGCACGTCGTGCCCTCGGACATCGAAAATCTCAATGCGCGCTCGACCGGACGAAGGATCACGCGGAGATCGCGCGGCCGGGGCGATCGGCATTCGGTTCGAACACACACGCTCGCCAGTTGCTTTCGCCACGCGCCGACGGAGAATTCGGCCGCGCGCCGCGGCCCCGCGAGCCGCAGATTCTCTGCGACGGAGCGCGACAGGCCCGCGACGACTTCCCGCCAGCGCTGGTCGAACGCCGCCGCGTCGCCGAAGCACTCCTCGACGTAGCGTCGGCCCGCGGCGCCGCGCTCGCGCCAGTGCTCCGGGTCAACCCAGAGATCGTCGAGAGCGGCGGCGAACGATTCGAAATCACCCACGGCCACGCCGCCGGCGCCGCGTTCGACGTGCCGCACCATCGCCGGGCATTCGGCGGAAACGATCGCCGGCACGCCGAGCGCATGGGCTTCGAGCACCACCAGCGACAGCGATTCGCAGCGCGAGAGGTTGACGACGGCCGCGGCCCCGGCCATCACGTCGCGCCGCGCGTCCTCCGTGACGTAACCAAGATTCCGTATCCACGGCCGGTCCGGCACGACGCCGTCGCCCCCGCCAATCAGGGCCAGCGTGAATCGCTCCGGGTGCTCCGAGCCATATCGCTCCATGAATCCAAACAGCCGCTCGACGCCCTTGTCGGGACACAGGCGGCCCGCGAACAGGAGATACCGCCGTCCTCCGCCGACGAGATCGCGGCCGACCCGCGCATCCCCGGCCGAGCGCAGGTCGACAACGGTTCCAATCACCCGACTATTGGGGTGATTCATGCCCAGGACGCGCTCGGCGAACGACTGTTCGTCGTCGCTGTGATGGAAAACGCCGCCCACGTCGCGGTAGGCGCGCCAGATTCGCAGACGCGCGGTTGGCTCGTCATGCCAGCACGGCACGAGCAGCGTTCGCTCGCGGCAGACGCGCGCGATTTCGAGCGTCATCCGGCTGAGATAGGGCCCTGCCACGATGGCATCGAATTCCTCTTGCGCCACCGCGCCAACGAGTGCCGGCGCGTGCGGCAGCGATTCGATAAAGCGGAACTCGGTTTCTTCGTCGACGCCGCCGCGCGCCAGGGCAATCGCATGGGCCGCTGCGGCGCGCCGCTCGGCGTCGCCGCGGTCGGCCCGGAATCGGTGAACCGTCAGACCATCGATCGACGATCGTTCGTCACGATCGCCGAGGGTGAAGATCTCAACGGTATATCCGGCATCTCGCATTCGGTGGGCGAGCAACCGTAGCGACCGTTCGACGCCGCCGGCGAACCCGTCGCCGAATCGTTCGGAGACAATGGCGACGCGCCGAGGCTTCGAGACATGAGCGTCCGACGTGTGCGAGCACAACACACGGCGGACTTGCCGCGCCAGGTCGCGCGGGTCGTCCGGTTCGAAGGTCAATCCGCCCGGGCCGAGCGTCTCCGGCAGCGCTGTCGCCCGCGCTGCCACGACCGGGACACCCGCCCGCATCGCTTCCACCGCTGGGAAGCAGAATCCTTCGTGAACCGAGGGGATGACGAGCACGTCGGCCTGCGCATAGGCCGCGCGCAACCGCTCGTCGTCCACGCGGCCAAGAAAGTGCACGCGGTCGGCCACTCCCAGCCGGGCCGCCCACTCGCGGCAGCGCTGGCGCTCGCCGGCGTAAGCGTCTCCAGCGTCACCGACAAGGACGGCATGAACGTCGCGGGGCAAGAACTCGAGCGCCTGCACCAGTATCGAGGCGCGCTTGTTAGGCGCGAGCCGGCCCACGAACAGCATCGTCTTCGAGTTTGAAGAATTCGCCTGGGCCGTTGTCTCCCGTCCGCATTCCGGCGCGGCGAAATCAACCGGATAGCCGATCGGATGGATCCGGTCTCGTGGATAACCTGTCGCGGCGTGCAGTTCCTCCAGCGTGAACCGGCTGTGCACGATGGCGGCGTCGGCAAACCAGACCAGGTGCCGCTGCTCCTGGCCGCGCACCAGCGCGTCGCGATGGCCCGCGGCGCCGAGTTCCGGCGGCGTCACGCCGTGGTAATCGAAGAGAATCCGCGCTCGGCCGGCGGCGAGCGGCGGCACGAGGGCCCACACTGGCGAATCCTGCGAAAACTCCAGAAAAACGAGATCCGACGACTTCAGGTGTGCCAGCGCGATTTCCAACTGCTGAGGTGAGAAGCGACTCGTCAGCGGGCGAAGGCTCGGTTCCAGCTCTCGGTCCGTGGCGACAATCACATGGACGGCCGCGCCGCGCTCCCGCAGCCAGCTCGCCTTGGCGGCGATCTGCCGGCCGATGGCATCGCCGACGCGCGCGGCATGGGCGACAATTCCGACTCGCATGGCAGTCCATCCCTGGACAAGGCGATTGTCCGCTCGTTCGTGAGGCGCGCCAGTCTATCAGGGGCAAAAATCGCGAGCAACCCCGGCTTGGGAGGAGATCGATCGGCGGATTGAGACTTTGCCGATCAAGCCGAATTCCGGTGCGCCGCGCCCCGCCCTCGCAACCGCAAGGATCGACCGCGACTTGACTTCCAAGGCCGTTTTTCGCAAGGTATTCTTTGAATTCGCCGTCGGAAAACCCCACAGATCTCGCTTCCAGGACGGGATTTCCGCTGAAAGGATTTCGGCACGAGAACGGCAGAGAGAGCCGGGCATGAGTCACGCAGTCGATGTACCGGCCACGGATGGCGCTTCCGTCAGAAAAATGGATGCCCCCGCGACGGTCGCTCGCGGCCACGTCGATTGGCCCTACGCCATCAGCTTCGTCATTTATCACCTTGTCGCCCTGCTGGCGTTCTGGCCCTGGCTCTTTAGCTGGACCGGACTCGTTGTGTTCATGATCGGCGTATATGTCTTTGGCACGCTTGGAATCAATCTCTGTTTCCATCGGCTGCTGACGCATCGCAGCTTCGAGTGCCCGAAATGGCTGGAGCATGGCCTGGCGATCCTCGGCGTCTGCTGTCTGCAGGACACGCCGGCGCGCTGGGTCGGCGTCCACCGCCTGCACCACCAGCATTCCGATGAGCCGGAAGACCCCCACAGTCCACTGGTCAGCTTCTTCTGGGGGCACGTCGGCTGGCTGCTGGTTCCCAATCATGAACTCTCGCGGATGCAGCTTTACGAGCGCTATGCCAAGGACCTGCTCCGCGATCCGTTCTACATGAACCTCGAGCGCCGGCTCTTTTGGGTCTGGATCAATCTGATCCAGTGGGCGGTGTTTTTCGGCTCCGGGTTCCTGATCGGTCTGGCCACGACCGGCGCCGACTGGTTCGAGGCGTTTCGCTTCGGCCTGAGCATCCTCATCTGGGGCGTGTTCGTCCGCACGGTCGTCGTCTGGCACATCACGTGGTCGATCAATTCCGTGACGCACTTGTGGGGCTACCGCAATTACGAGACGGACGAGAACAGCCGGAACAATTTCATCGTCGGAATCTACTCCAACGGCGAAGGCTGGCACAACAATCACCACGCTCAGCCGCGGGCCGCGGCTCATGGCCACAAGTGGTGGGAGCTCGACGTCACCTATCTCACCATCCTCGCTCTCAAGTCGATTGGGCTGGCCACCAAGATCGTTCCATTTCGCAAACTGCCCCCCGGCCGGCTGGTCACGAACAATCAGCCGGTAGAATGAACCTCGCGCCGCGGTGGTGCGGAGAGGATCGTGGGCGCCCATCCGTGCGCGTCGATGGTTAGAATGTCTTCACGATCTCCTCGCTTCTTTCGGGGATGACGATCATGACGCCACTCGAATCGCTGGTCGCCTGCGGCACCAAGCTCTGGCTCGATTCCGTCGATCCGGCGGAGGTCGATCGCAATCTCGGCTTCGGCGCGACGGGCGCCACCTCGAATCCGATCATCATCGCCGACCTCATTGAGACCGGCCGCTTCGACGACATCATGACTCGATTCCTCAAGGAATCGGAACAGGATGAAACCGTCGCCTGGAACATGACCGACCTGCTGGTGCGCGAGGCGCAGGCGAAGTTTCTGCCGGCGTGGGAGCAATCCCGTGGCAACACCGGCTGGGTCAGTTTCGAGCTCGACCCGCTGCTGGAGGACGCGTCGAACACACTGTCCGTCCCGGAGAAGGCGAAGCGCTACGTGGAGCTCGGGACGCACTGGAGCGCCGGACACAAGAACCGGATGATCAAGGTGCCAGCGACGCCCGGCGGCCTGGCCGCGCTCGAAGACCTTGTCGCCGCCGGAGTCACAGTCAACGTCACGCTGATTTTCTCGGAGCGGCAGTGGGAAGCGGCCCGAGACGCGACTTGGCGCGGCGCCCAGCGCCGGTCATCGCTCAACAACTTCAAATCGGTCTACAGCATCTTCGTCAGCCGCGTCGATCAGTACACGCGGCAGCACTGCCCCGACCTGTCGCCCGCCGCGCAAGGCCAGGTCGGCATCGTCAATGCCAAGCGCATCTGGCGGCTGAACACCCAATTCTGGGCCGACAAGAGTCTACCGCTGAAACAGGAGATGATCTTCGCCAGCACTGGCCGAAAGTTCAAGGAAGACCCGGAGTGGAAGTACGTCGAGGCGTTTGCCGGCTCCGACATCGAGACGAACCCGCCGGCGACCAACGCCGCGGTTCAAGCCAGCGGACGGATGTTTACGCGGCAGGTCGATCAGATGCCGCCGCCGGAAGTGCTGGCCGAGATCGATCGAAAAGTCAATATGCAGCACCTCGAAGAGACCTTGATGCGCGAGGGCCTGGCCAAGTTCGCCGACCCGCAAAAGGCGCTGCTGAAACTGATCGCGAAGAAGCGTGAGGAGCTGGCGGCGCGGCGGTGAGAGCAACCTGGCGTGCGGGGTCAACTCGTCGACGCGCCCGGATGGCTGGTTAGTTGAGGCCACCACTCTTGAACGCGCATTGAAACTGAAAGTGTGCCGTCGTCGACCATTCGGACAGCAGCGCATCGCCCAGCCAAATCCACACAACAATCGTTAGCCGCGAGGCGGAGCCGAGCGCGCCCGTCAATCGGCCCACGCGCACGCATCAACTAAGCCACGAACTGCGACGTGCGGGACGTTTGTTTTCCACTGCCGGTCGGGAAAGCGTGAACAGGCGGGCCAATCATTCTGCCGCAATGCAACCGGCAGCCGCACCTCGTGCTTCGTGCTGAAGCGCGCGCTCGGGTGTCGGAAGCCGCAGTTCTACCGGCTGCCGCACCACGCCCCGGCCAGGGGGTTGTCCGCCATTGGTGTCGGAAGCCGCAGTTCTACCGGCTGCCGCACCTCGGCAGCGCGCTCGTGCGCTGCCCCCACTGGTGTCGGAAGCCGCAGTTCTACCGGCTGCCGCACCGCGGAACCAAGTGAGTCCGCGTTTCCAGCAGGTGTCGGAAGCCGCAGTTCTACCGGCTGCCGCACCCTGCCGACGACAGAGCGAAAGGAGTCGATGGTGTCGGAAGCCGCAGTTCTACCGGCTGCCGCACCGCCCTGCTGCTTCCTCCTCGTATACGAGGGGGTGTCGGAAGCCGCAGTTCTACCGGCTGCCGCACCGCCGTCTTCGGCCAGTAACGGCCGTGGATGGGTGTCGGAAGCCGCAGTTCTACCGGCTGCCGCACCTGGGCGGTGAGCCACTGCCGTACATCCGCGGGTGTCGGAAGCCGCAGTTCTACCGGCTGCCGCACCAGACGCGCCAGTGCCACGTCTGCGCCGGCAGGTGTCGGAAGCCGCAGTTCTACCGGCTGCCGCACCAGATCGGCCCCAGGATATTTCGGCCGAGCAGGTGTCGGAAGCCGCAGTTCTACCGGCTGCCGCACCCCTATCGCTCCCGCCCGGCGGCAGGGTAGTGGTGTCGGAAGCCGCAGTTCTACCGGCTGCCGCACCAGCACAACCCACAGGAGAACCCACGATGAGGTGTCGGAAGCCGCAGTTCTACCGGCTGCCGCACCTTATCACCGCGGCTGCGACCGGTGATCCGGGTGTCGGAAGCCGCAGTTCTACCGGCTGCCGCACCCGACTGCTGCGTCGGGCTGCTGTTCGTCATGGTGTCGGAAGCCGCAGTTCTACCGGCTGCCGCACCTGACCCAGCGCATCCTCAAGCCCGTCAGCGAGTAGCGGCAGAATTCGCTCACAAAAACCGGTGCGGTCGCACCTCCATTGGCCGGTAGTATTGCGGTTTTGCCTTCGTGCCCGGGATCCATTCCAGCCGTCGAATTGTCGGCCGGACGTGTGCAGGGCAACCCGCTCGCGCGGGCTTCGACGCAAAGGCAAATTTTATTTTACTTCGACGGAGGCGCGGAATCAACGGCCGGTTCGCGCATTTCTTCCCGGGTCGGCAATACGATCTCATCCCAGAACACACGGGCCAGCACTCGTGCGGCGTTGACGTCGCTACCCAGTTGCAGGCGGCAGGTGCATGGCGAGACAGTGGCGGACCTATCGGGCGCAGCCGTCTTGTTGGCCGACTTCTTGGGTTCGCCGCATTCGCAAACAAATCGGCGCTGATACTTGTTTTTGCGCAACCGCCCCTTGTTCCGTTGCCGATGCCCGCATTCCGAGCAAATCTGCGACGTGAATCCGTACGGCACGGTGACGACACGCAGCCCGCGCTCGACCGCTTTCTCGACGACCTTTCGGCGGACCCGGCCATAGGCGAAGAACGCCAGCCGCGCCTTCTGAGCAAAGTCCATCTGGTCGTAACCTCGTGGCTTGAACCCGCGCAGGCTTTCAAAGACGATCAGATGACAGCGGTGCGTCTCGGCCGCGGCCGTAATTTGAGCAGCGTTATGCCGCGTCCAATCTCGGATCATCCAGCGAATATGCCGCGTCAGCGAGCGAAAATCATGTCTGCGCAGCGCAGCTGGCGCGGATTCGTCCTGTTGCCGGTGCTGCGCGAGCGTCTGCGCGCCACGCTGTAGTTGGCCCAGATGCCGGCCGACATGCTCCTTGCGCACGCCGCGCGGGTCTCTGCTGTCGTCGAACTTCGGGGGCGGCACGCGCGCACTCTCGACATCGAGCACGTCGGGAACGTGATCGTACAGCCGATCGATCTTCACGATCGGAATTGCCACGTCGGCTTCGTGCCCGTGGCCCTGATAGACCGCGGCCGCGGCGCCTTTCTCGCCGAGATCGACGGCGAGGATGCGCAAATCGCTTTCCAGCATGCCGTCGAACGATTCCAATAGTCGCCGCCGAGCCACTTCGAGGAGTTGCCGGTCCTGCGACTGCCGGGGAAACTGCTTGCTGCGCAGGTCGTCGAGTTCGTCCTGTGTGCAGGCGAAGCGCGAGGGCTTGGCGGGTGCCTCGAAGTGGAATCCCGCGCGCATTCGGTTGCCATGGAAGTTGACGTGGACGCTGGTCACGCGCACTTCGTCTTTGCCCGGCCGGTAGTCCTTCGGCCATGGTTTAAAGCCAAACTCGATCCATTCACCCTCGGCCATGTCTTCCAACCGCAGACGCAGAATCGATTGGTCAAAATCGATCTGATGGAAGTGTTCGCCGAAAATCTTGGGCATCGGCAGACGGCGACTGGACGGATAGCGAAACGATGGCTTCCGCGGCGGGGCCAGGAACAGACGGCGCCATTCGCGGTAATCGCCCTCCAATTCGCGGATGGCAGGCTCTAGCGATTCCAGTGCGTTGCGATACTGAACGCACAAGTGGGTGTGCGGATTGAATTGGCATAGGGACTTTTCGAACTCGGCACCAATAGCCCCACAGTGCTTCAGGCAGCCGTGATCGAGAATCGTCTTTTCGTTTAAGTTGAGAGCGGTCAAATAGCCCGACCATGCGTCGGTGAACCAATTCCGGGCTTTTTCCATACCTTTCTGGTTGTACAAACGCTTGAACGCTTCCTGGCGCGGGGACTTTTTCAGCTTGACTCCGGGCTTGCTCAGATTGCGCCGAACATGGAGATACTTGTTGGCGACGTCGACAAAGAACGTTTTGATCGTCCCGGCGTTTTTCTGCGCTTTCACAAACTTGCTGAACTCCCAGCACAGCGGTCCGTGACCCTTCTGGCCAGCGTAAACGCAGTTGTCCTTGTTCAACTTGAGACGTTCCCACGAGCAAATGCGCGGGTTCTTGCGGCGCACGCCGATCTTGCCGTCGCCGTCGGGATTCTCGAAAAGATTCTTGAACACTCGAGTGAATGCATCGCGCACTTCCGGTGTGAGATTGGGATGGGCGGCTTCCCATTCCTCCTTTTCCCGCTGCCACTCGGCGAATTGCCGTTGCCAATTCTCCATGCCGCGCTGATAGCGCGCGATAATCCACTCGGCCGCCGATTTCAACAGCACAAGCCGATGCGGGGCGGTCAATGAACGCAGACGGTCAAAGAGGCGCTGTGCCGTCGCGGATTTGGGACGTTGAGCCACATGCCGAATTGCCGATCGAAACTCTTCGGACCACGGCGGCGCGTTTGGATCGTGACCGAAGCGAATTTGCAACAATTCGTCGAATGCCGCTAACCGCCAGCGGTCTCGCTCCTTTTCGTCGGCTTCGACAGTGAGAATCGAGGGATTGAGAAAGAAGTCCCAGAACACCGTCGATTGCGCGTCGCCGATGCGAGTATTGGGGCGCAGACTCATCAGCCACTGGCACAAATCAGCCACGTCGATGTTGAACTGCTCAAAGTGCATGCGCACCCGGCGGCATTTTTCCACGAACTCCTTTCGAGGTTCATGGGGCAATCGGCCCAACGGGCGCACCAACGTGCGTGCCGGCTTGTATCGCGTGGGCAACATGGCGAGTCAACCTCACAAACCAAACTCATTGACGACGATACCCGACTCGACACGGAATGGCCAGGACAGGTTCGCTGGATATCAGCGATCCGCCGCTCTCCGCTCGCTGCCGCTCGCCTCGCGGCTAACAGAGTGCGATAGCGTGGTTGCTGAGCCGCTCGAAACCGGTCGCCGTGATCAGGTAGTTGTGCTCGATGCGGATGCCGCCGATGCCGGCGACGTACAGCCCCGGCTCGAGCGTGACCACGTCGCCGGCGATGAGCCTCTCCGCCGTGTCACGGACCAGGTACGGAGCTTCGGGATGCTCCAGGCCCAGGCCGTGGCCAGCGTGGTGTGGGAAATGCTCGGCCAATCTGGCCGCGGCAAACGCGCCCCGCACTGCGTCATAAACGCTCCGACAACTCGCGCCGGCGCGGAGAACCGCTTCGCCGGCGCTCATGGCGGCTCGGCACGCATCGAACAACCGCCGTTGCCCGTCGCTCGGCCGACCGCCCACGCAGAGCGTGTTCGTGAAGTCGCTGCGATAGCCGGCAATCACGACGGAGAAATCGAGAATCAACAGATCGCCGTCGTTGAGCACGCGGCGAGTCGGCGGGCCGCCTTTGCGTTCGGGGCCAGGTGACACGGCGAAATCGCCGTAGACGACGACCGGCCGGCCGGCCGCTTGCTCGCAGGCGGAACGCACTCCCGTGTACACGTCGAGCTCGGTCATTCCGGCGCGGAGGTGCGCCCGCGCCCAGGCGTGCCCGGCTTCCCCGGCCCTCATGCACGCGCGGAGTACGGCGAGTTCGTCGGCACCCTTCGCCCGGCGCAGCGCGGCGATGGTCTCCACCACGCGCTTCCGCAGCGGATCGCCAAACTGATCGTGAATGCGAGACACGTCCAACTCAGCGAGCGCTGCGTCAATCGCCAACTGCCGCGGACCCCGAGCCGCGGCCGATCCAGGATACCAGTCCGTGCGCACCCTCTGATCGACGTGCGCCGTGTCCAACGACCCTGGCGCGCGACGATCGGCGACGAGCGTCGCTTGGCCGTCGCGCTCGATCAGGAGCACGGCCGGCATGTCGGCAAAGAGGCTCACGGCATCAAAATCGGCGCCGGCGAGGTAGCGCAGGTGCGTGCGATCGGCCAGCGCCAGGCGATCCAGCGGCAAGTCCTGGAGTTGTTCCCACAGTCGCCGCCGGCGTTGGCGGCAGCCCTCAGCCGTTAACATCGCTCTCGCTCCGGCGGTTCCATCGTCAGCAGGGTCTACAATACGACGAGCGACGGATCCCGACTGACACGGAGAGCGGAATGACGGCGCCGGCGATTGACAAGCGCGAAGCGCGCATCCGCCAGATGTTCGGCGCGATCGCGCCGCGCTACGATCTGCTTAATCATCTGCTGAGCCTGAACATCGATCGTTCGTGGCGGCGGCGGACGACGCGGCTCGTCCCGCCGCGGGGAACGGCGCCGATCCTGGATGTCTGCACTGGTACCGGCGACCTGGCGCTGGCCTACGCCGAGGCCGCCGGACCGAATGTTCCGGTCGTCGGCGCCGATTTCTGCCATCCGATGCTCGTGCGCGCGGTCGAGAAATCCCGGCGGCACAATATCCGTTACGTCGAAGCGGACGCGCAAGCGCTCCCCTTCCCCCCTGATAAGTTTCAGATCGCCTGCGTCGCCTTCGGACTCCGCAACGTGACGAACACGCAGCGCGGGTTGGCGGAACTGGCGCGGGTCACTCGGCCCGGCGGACGCGTCGCGATCCTCGAATTTTCGAAGCCGCGGCACTGGCTGCTCGGCCGGCTGTATCGCCTTTATTTCACGCAAATCCTGCCGCGTTTCGGGCAGGCGGTCTCGCGCAGCCCCGACGACGCCTATCGCTATCTTCCCGCCAGCGTCGCCGAGTTCCCGGATTTCGAGGCGTTGACTGCGCAGATGGAGCAGCACGGTCTGACGCAGACTCGCTACTGGCCCATGACCTGCGGCATCGCAACCTTGTACGTCGGCGTCAAAGCTTAGACGGCTTGTTTCTGAGCCGGGACCCATCCCGGAATCAAGGCCGGCACTCGCCGCGCGTACTCGTCATATTCAGCGCCGAAGGCGGCCCGCAGGTCGCGCTCCTCGAATGGCAGCGCGAGGGCGATGTAAGCGCTCACGCCGACGGCCAGAAAGAAACGACCCTGCGTCATCACCGGCGCCGCCCAGACGGCCAGCAGGGACCCGAGCATGATCGGGTGTCGGACCTGCCGGTAGAGCCACGGCGTCTTGAAGGGCACGCGCTCGACCCGCCCGGTGAACGCCTGCTTGAGACCGAATAGTTCCAGCGGGTCGATGAGATTGGAGGCCGTGAAGACGAGCGCCCACCCCAGCGCGAACACGGCCCAGATCAGCGGCGCGGCCAGGCCGACGTCCCAGACGACGCTCGGCATCGGCTGCCAGAGAAGCATCAGAGCGGTGAGAGCCAGCGCGCTGCAAAACACATAATGGCTGCGTTCGGCTGAGCCAGGGATCAGCATGGTCAGCCGGGACTTGAATCCCGGCCGGGCCATCACGCTGTGCTGCACCCCAAAGAGCGCGATCAAGGCGAGATCCACGACCCACGCCGGCGCCGCCAGCGGTACGAGCGTGCGGTTGACCGTCGCCGGCGCCCAGGCGAAATCGCCGAGGAACACAACGAAATACAGCAGGGCCGCGTTGCCAAAGGCGAACGCGATCAGGGCGAACAGTCGCACGGCATTCATGACACGCCCTCGAATAGCGCACTGCCGATCCGAACCAGCGTCGCGCCTTCCTCAATCGCGACTTCGAAATCCTGCGTCATGCCCATCGAAAGATGATCCAATCGGTGCCGCGGGCCGACTTGGCGCTGCATCTGATCGCGCAATGCGCGCAACTCGGTGAACACGGGCCGGGCCAACTGCGAGTCGTCGGCGAGCGCGGCCATTGTCATCAATCCCCGAACGCGAACCGATTGCAGTCTCCGCAAGCGCTCGCAGATCGCCGGCGCTTCCTCGGCTGGAAATCCGGACTTGTTCGGCTCGCGGCTCAGATTGAACTCCACGAGAACGTCCTGCGTCCGATTGATCTTGGCTGCTTCCAATTCAATGGCATCCAAGAGTCGCAGGCTGTCCGCCGAGTGAATCAGGGCAACGAGCGGCAAAGTCCGGGCGATTTTGTTGCGCTGCAAGTGGCCGATGAGGTGCCAGCGCACCTCGGCCGGCAGGGCTGCGGCCTTGTCCCAAAGCGTCTGCGGCCGGCTTTCACCGAGATCGCGCACTCCGAATTCGACGAGCCATTGCGCCTCCTGCGGCCCGACGGACTTCGTGACCGCGACGAGCGTGACGTCGGCACGCTGCCGGCCGGCGCGAGCACACGCGGCAGCGATGCGTTCCTCGACGGAGCGGAGATTCGCCTCGAGCCGTGCCCGGCCGACCATGATTCCCCCGCCCCGTATCATATTGCTCGGAATCCACTTTCTGACCGAGGCGACACGATGGCGGAGATCCGCGCCTTTCGCGCATTTCGCTATGACATGGGGCGCGTCGGGCCGCTCGCCGACGTGACCGCGCCCCCGTACGACGTGATCGACGCGGTGCTCTATGAGCAACTGGCCGGGCGGAGCCCGTTCAACGTCGTCCACGTCGATGTCCCGCGCGCCCAACCCGGCGACACTGCGGAGCACAACCGGTACACCCGCAGCGCCGCTTTGCTCCGCGAGTGGATGCAATCTGGGGTGCTGCGGCAGGATTCCGCTCCGGCTATTTACGTCTGTCATCAGCAATTCCAAATAGACGGCGTCAGGCACATTCGCCGCGGGTTTTTCGCGGCTGTGCGGCTCGAACCGCTCGCCACGGGAGCGATCTTTCCGCACGAGCAGACGTTCGCCGGACCCAAGGGCGACCGGCTGCAACTGATGCAAGCGACGACCATGAATCTCAGCCCGGTCTTCGCGATGTACCCCGACTCGGAATCGGAACTGGCGGAGATTCTCGACCGCACGATCCTCCGGTCGCCGCCGCTGGAAACGGTCGATCACCTCGGGACCGTGAGCCGGCTCTGGCCGGTGACGGATCAGTCGGTTGTGTCGCGCATTACCGGCCTGTTGGGGCCGAAGCCGCTGTTCATTGCCGACGGTCATCACCGCTACGAGACGTGCTTGCAATACCTGTCCGAACGGCGAGCGGCCGGCGACGTGCCCACCGACGATGCGCCGGTCGGCTTCACACTCATGATGCTCGTCGGCATGAGCGATCCGGGCTTGCTCATTCAGCCGACGCACCGATTGTTCGGCTCTGAGCCAGGCATCACCATCGAGCAAGTGTCGAAGACGCTGGCCGGGCTGTTCGAGTTCGCGCCGGTCGATTCCGCCTCTGATGCCTGGGACGCGATCGTTGCCGACGGTGGGCAATCACTGCTGGCGTTCGGCACGGCCGCGGATCGCCGCTGGCTGTTGGCGCGCTTCACTCGCCGCGAAGCGATGCGCGACGCCGCGCCGGAGCACAGCGAGACGTGGCGCGGCCTCGGCGTCAGCATTCTGCACCGGCTGGTCGTGCCGAGGTTGCCATTCGATGGTCCAAGTGAATACCCGCATCGCTGGCAGGAAGTCGAATCGGCGATCACGGGTCGATCCTGCGCCCTCGGCGTCCTGGTGCCGCCGGCGACGATCGAGCATGTCGAAACCATCGCCCGCGGCCGGGAGACCATGCCGCAGAAATCAACGTACTTCTATCCGAAGCTGCCGACGGGGTTGGTGCTTCATTCGCTCAAGTCTCGTTAGGCGCCTGCCGGTTTCGCGTCCGCTCTCAGCCGATTGCGACTCGAACACGGGTCGCGAATAGAATCTCATTCGCCCAGCATTTGAACGTGAAGGCGAGACTGGACATGGAACATCGACGATTGGGTGGATCCGGATTCATGGTGCCGGTCCTGAGCTTCGGGACTGGGACATTCGGCGGCGGCAATGACTTCTTCAAGGCGTGGGGCGGGTCCGACGCGGCCGAGGCGACGCGGCTCGTGGATATCTGCCTCGATGCCGGGTTGACGATGTTCGACTCGGCCGACATCTACTCCAACGGCCTGGCCGAAGAAATCCTCGGCGCCGCCATCAAGGGCCGCCGCGACAAAGTGATCATCTCGACCAAGGCGACGTTTCGTTTCAGCGACGGGCCGAACGACGTCGGATCCTCGCGCTACCACCTGATCCGGTCCGTCGAGGGCAGTCTGCGTCGACTCGGGACCGATTTCATCGACCTGTTCCAATTGCACGCCTTCGACGCGCAGACGCCGATCGAGGAAGTCCTCAGCACACTCGACGTGCTGGTGCGGTCCGGCAAGATCCGCTACGTCGGCTGCTCGAACTTTTCGGGCTGGCATCTGATGAAATCGCTGGCCGTGGCCGACCGCCACGGCTGGCCGCGCTACGTCGCACACCAGGCGTACTACTCGCTCATCGGCCGAGATTACGAGTGGGAACTGATGCCGCTTGCGCTTGATCAGAAAGTCGGCACGGTGGTGTGGAGCCCGCTCGGTTGGGGCCGGCTGACGGGGAAGATTCGCCGCGGCCAGCCGTTGCCCAAGAGCAGCCGACTCCAAAATCAGAAAGTCGTGGACATCGGACCCCCGGTGGACGACGAGTATCTCTTTAAGGTCGTGGATGCTCTCGACGCGATCGCTAAAGAAACCGGCAAGACGATTCCTCAGGTGGCGATCAATTGGCTGTTGCAACGGCCGAGCGTTTCGACGGTCATCATCGGCGCCCGCAATGAGGAGCAATTGCGGCAAAACCTGGGGTCGGTCGGCTGGAACCTGACACAAGAACAAGTCGCGAAGCTCGACGCGGCTAGTGCCGTGACGCTGCCGTACCCGTACTTCCATCAGCGCCATTTCGTGGAGCGCAACCCGCCGCCGGTGTGATCGAGGATCCCGGGCAGCAATTCGGGGCACCAATATATTGCGGCAGCCTCGAACATTGGACGCTGAACTCGATACGGCATTGCCGTATAGTTCCCGATATTCAGCGTCTACTTCGCCAGAGTGGAGCACGGCGTGATTTGGATGCTGACCATGTACCCGAAGAATGTCAAATTGAAACTCTCGGCGAAGAACATTCTGCGACAACGGCGAAAAGAGGTGGCGGGTGACTGAAGAACCGCGCAACATCGGTCGGGAGATTCTGCGAGGCCTTCGTGAGATCAAGCGAGGCGATATCGGCCGCGTGATCAATGTGCCTGATGTCGCCAAGACTCGTGAACGAACCGGCCTGTCCCAAGCCCGGTTTGCGGAGTTGCTCGACGATTCCGTGCGCACAATACAGGATTGGGAACAGGGCCGGAGAGCGCCCTCGGGCTCGGCGCGAACATTGTTGGCTATTGCGGCCTGGAATCCGAAAGCGTTGCTGGACGTAGCCTGAATCGAATGGAATCATCGGCGGCCACGGACTCCCTTATCCGCTGGACCATCCGCGTCGCGCTGGCGCTGTACGTCGCCGCGCTGGCACTGCGATTGATGGCCAATCGCCGGCGTTCGTGGCTCGATGCCGCCCGGCTCGCCTGGACCGCCGGCTGCGTTGCCTTCCTGACCCACGTCGCCTGCGCGTTCCACTTCGTCCACGGTTGGAGCCACGCGGCGGCCTATGAGCACACGGCTCGCCGAACGGCGGAAGTCGTCGGTTGGCGCTGGGGCAGCGGATTGTACCTGAACTACTTGTTCGGCATCGCGTGGATCGCCGATGCTTCGTGGTGGTGGGCGAGCGCGGCGAGTTACGAGTCGCGGCCGCGGTGGATCGAATGGTCAGTACAAGGATTCCTGGCGTTCATCGCCTTCAACTCGACCGCCGTGTTCGGCGTCGGAGCGATCCGCTGGTGGGGATTGGCCGCGACCGGGGTCTTGCTGGCCGTCGCTTGGTTCGGTACGGGTCGAGCAGGGCCGACAGGTCCGACCGGACCCACGCGTCCGCCTTCCCCTCGCGCACGATCGCCCAGGCGATGAGTGAGCCGCCGGAAATCGAGCCGACGGCTTGAGCGAGCCGCCTGGAGTCGCACGGTGCGAGTTCCCCGGCGGCGACGGCTTCGTCGATCAGCCTCCGATAGCCGGCCAGGAGCGATTTCGAGTTTTGCAGCGCGATCGCGCGAAATTCCGGGTCGCTGATGTCCATCTGCAGGAACGCCAGACCGTTGGCGAGCTCCTCGGGGCTCGTCACGTGCCGAGCCATGTGGCTGGCCGCGGCGATCAAAGCATCGATCGGCGACTCGTGTTCAGCGCGCAGCGCGGCGAAGCACGCTTCCACGGACTCCATGCTGAGCTTGCACAACGCCAAGAGCAGCCCGCGCTTGCTGCCGAAGCGCTGGACCAGCGTGGCGGCGGCGAGCCCGGCTTCGGCGGCGACGTCGGCGAGCGTGACTTTGGCGGGCCCGAGCCGGCTGATGGCGCGGTAGGCGGCGTCGAGGATGGCCTCGTCGGAGGCAGTGCGCGGCCGGGGCATGGACTCGTTCTAAATAAATGAATGCCCGTTTACAATCCCTCTTGACAATAAATGAACACTCATTTATTATCTGCTTCGCGCTCGGATCCATTCTCGATCGGGAGGATTTCCCATGCGACGCATCTGTTACTCGGTGGCCATGAGTCTCGACGGGTACATCGCCGGCCCCCGCGGGGAGTCCGACTGGATCGTCATGGACCCCGAGATCGATTTCGCCGCCATGATGAGCCGCTTCGACGCCGTCCTGATGGGCCGCAAGAGCTTTGAGGCCGTGCAAGCGCAGTACGGCGCGGCCCCGGCCACGCCCGGAACGCAATCAATCGTGATCTCGCGCACCTTGCGACCGGCGGATCATCCCGGCGTGACGATCATCGCCTCGAACCTCAAGGAGCGGATCGACGAACTTCGCCGGCGGCCCGGAAAGGACATCTGGCTCTTTGGCGGCGGCGAACTGTTCCGGAGCATGTTGGAGCAGAAGCTGGTCGATGCGGTTGAGGTGGCTGTCGTGCCGGTCTTGCTCGGCGGCGGCTTTCCGCTGTTGCCCGCGCCGGCGGAACGGGCCAAGCTGAAGCTGATTGGGCAGAGGACCTACAAGGCGTCGGGCATCGTGGCGCTGGAGTATGCGGTGGTGTAAGCCACCCGCCGGCTCGACGGGGGATAATGGCCGAAAAAGAATTGGTCGATCGCACAATCGGCGCTTACTCTGTCGCCAACACTCCCGGAGGCGACCTCGATGGGCTTCAAGCAAACGGCGACGCATCGCAACGGCAAAGGCTCGTTTCATCAGATCGGGCTCGTGCGCGGGCAGTTTGGCAACGTGCCGATGGACGGCTGGGTCAAGTTCCTGGCCGACACGGGTTTCGACGGCTGGGAGGAGGCGTCGTGGGAGCTCGATCTTCGGCAGTGCGACACCGACGCCAGCGCGGCCAGTTACGCGAAGTCGCGCCACGATCTTGCCAGCAAGCACAATCTCGAGATTTTCACTGTCGCGGTACACTTGCAGGGCCAGGCGCTGGGAGATGAACCGTCGGCCAAGACGCTGCAATTCGTCGGCGGCGATGCGGTGAAAGCCTACGCCGATTGGCGGAAAGCCGGCCACAGTCCGCCGCGGACCGATCCGTATTTCGTCCCCCCCGAGGTTGGCAAGCTGATCCATCAGCAGGCCGAGCGCGACTTGCTGGCCTGCGTCCGGCTCGCGGGGCATCTCTCGAAGCTGTTCGATCGCAAGGTGGCGCTGCCGGGGTTCGTCGGTTCGCCGGCCGGTTGCTGGAATCACTGGTTCCTGTTCCCGCCGCTGCCGAGCGAAATCGCCGGGCACAAGATCCCCGACGTGCGCGAGACTTCGCTCGAACTCCTCGCCGAGCGCTTCGACCCCGTGTTCAATCTGTGCAAGCAATACGGCGTGACGTTCGATCTCGAATGCCATCCATCGGAGCGGGCGATGGGCGATCTCGAATCGGCGAGCGATTACATCAACTTCATGTGTAAGAAGGGGTACGAGGGCGTCGTCGGTTTCAATCTCGACGGTTCGCACATGGAATGGCAGAACGTGTCGGTCGTCGATTTCATCCGCGAGTTTGGACCGTTCATCCATTGCGCCCACGTCAAGGGCGTCTGGGTGGCGCGCGAGCATTGCCGGGCCGGGCGGCTGGGCGGGCATCGGCCGATGGGGCACTGGGCCAATGGGTGGAACTTTGTCACGGCCGGCACGGCCCGCGACGCCAATTCGCTCGAGGAGATCTTCATCGAGTTGAATCGCGTCGGATTCGACGGCGCGGTCAACATCGAATGGGAGGACAACGACGCCGAGCAGCACGCCGGGGCCAAGACGGCGCTCGCCAATTGCCGGAGGGCCGACAATCCACCCAGCGGCATGCGCCACGATGAAATGCTGAAAGCCTGACAGCCGCGCTTCAGCCCCGCCGCCACTCGCTATCCTGACCGTGATGCGGCTGGCATTCTCAAGTGATGACGTTCTGGCCACGGCGCTATCGCTCGGCATTGTCGAGCCGAAAACGGCGCTCGAGCCGGCGCGGGTCGGATGGGACTCCTCCGGCCGGCGACTGATCGAACCGGCGAATCCCATGCCGGAGACGGAGGCCGAACGGCTACGAGCCTTCGGCGTCGTTTCAGACAGAGAATTCACGGCAGCGCCGAAGACGATTGCGCACTGGCTGCAAGCCGTTCCGCTGCGGCGCGCGGCTTCGGTCCCCAAGCTCGGCGACGCCACGCCGGTCTTGTTTGAAATCGCCGACGCGTCAGCGCTGGCGGACATCGTTCGCGAGATCCTTCGGCTCGGCAATGATCGTCAAACGGTCGTGCGCTACGGCGGCGAGCATGGCGCCGCGCTGCTCAAGGTGCTCGGACCGCCCTATTACACGATCTTGCGGGCGCTCGATCGGAGAGCCAGTGAGACGATCCGCGCCTACCTCGAATCGACTCCCGGCCTATGGGTTGAATTCGGTTACACACATCCCTTGCTGGCTCAGGTCCGTCCGCCGACCGGACAAATCGTGCTGATCGGCGCCCCGGATCGTTGGGTGAATTTCTCAGCCGCGCCCTTCCGCGACATCTACGACTGTTTAACGATCGCGCCGGCTCAAGTCGTGCGCACGTGTCCGACGGCCGCTTCACCGGAGGTCTGTCCTCGACTGCGGCTCGTGGCCGGCAACACGACCGCGCGCCCGGAACTGTGGCAACTCGAAATCGGCGACGAACACCGTCTCGACGCGTTGGCCGCCTCGGCGAACTCGCAATTGTCCGATGGACTCGCCTTCGCGGTCGGTTGCGATTCGAAGGGAAACCGAGGTTTCTTGCTGCGCGCCCGCCCGCGGCGATCGACTCCACTGGCGCTCGATTGGCCGACGGCGCGATCCTATCGTCTCCATCGCCGAGTGCCCAATCTCTTTGTGCCCACGGGAACGCAACTCTCTCCGCCGCTGTCGCGCGATACCCTTCGGAGCCTCCTGACCAGTGACCTGACGTCCGTCGTCTGGTTGAAACCGATCGGCGACGGAGAGTTCATCCCGCAGTCGCTCCGGGAGGATGCATTTCGACCGTTGACGGACTGGCCGGAGTATGTGATTCAGCGCCAGCACTCTTCGCTGGCGGAATGGGCGGCTGCTTCGCGCTGCGAGTTCGGTTTGAAGCCGGCGGAGCCGACCGAGCGGGATGCGCCGGACCCGACCGCGCCGCGGGAACCGATTCCGCGGCCGGCACCCGCGCAACCCGCGCCACCGGCGCCGCCGCCGGCGATTCCTCGTCCGCCGCTCGAAGCCCGCCCGCCCTCGGAGGCCGCGGTCCCACGGCCCACCGATCCGCTCCAAGACCAATTGCGGCGGCTCGAAGAGCGCTTCCTCACCCTGAGCGGGCCGCTCGATAGTCTGGAACGCCGGGCGCTGTGGCCGAAACTCGGGCGACTCAATGCCGCACTCGATCATCGCTCGGAAGCTGCGCTGTGCTGGCTGAACGCCTTGTGGTACCGCGACGGGCCGGACGCAAACCTGGCGTGGCAATGGGTCCAAAGCGAACGCGCTCTGGCCGGCAAGGAGTTGACGCCCTCCGAACTCGAAGCTCTCCTCGCGGCGAAGGAACCGACGGCGGCCGACCTGCGGCGAACCGCGGCGGCTCTGATCTGGACGATTTCTCAACCGCACTCCAGCCGGACGCTGGAATCGCAGCTTTCCCGGATTCAGGAATATCTCGTTCGCCACGATGGGCTGTTACCGGTGCGCGCGGTCTGGCTGACCTGGTACGGATTGACCCAGCGCGTTCGCCCGGATCCGCTTGCGCTGGCGCGCGTCCGCGACCGGCTGCTCGGCCGCCTGCTTGCCGATGGTCTGAGCGCCGAGCGCGACCTTCCGGCGTTTCTGCGCTTTGCGGGGCACCAGGGCGGCGCGAGACTGCGCGCGCTTCGCGCGCAGTTCGAGCGCATTCGGCAGGCGATTCGTGATTGGATTCGCGGCGACCTGCCGCCAGTCCCATCTACCGCGATTCAGAATCTGCAGCAGTCATCCGCATACGTGGACCTGTTCTTTGCATTCGGGAGCGCGCGACTGGGAGAAGCGGCGGCGGCCCGGGCGCTCGTGTCCGCAGCCGAAGAGGAAATCGACGCCGCCGGCAGCGACGCTCACCGATTTCTCCTCGAAGCGTTCCGTTGGCGCGTCGAGCAGGTCCTGGCCGGTCAGCCGCACGCGGGATCGCTGCCGAAGGAACAACTCGAATATCTCGATCACCTGCGGCGCGAGGTTTCGGCCACGGCGGCGGACAATCCCATCCGCGCCATGGCGCCTTACGTCATCGACCGGATGCGGAAGGAATCGCGGATTCTCGAACCGCAGGAAGAGCTCGATCCCTACCGGCACACGCGGCGCGAGCACGATACATTGGTGCGCGACTTGGCGCGCCTGGCCGACGTCCACGACGAGCGCACTCTGAGCGACGGTCTACGGCGGCTGATGAGCCAGGCGAACTCCCGACGCCTCGTGGAAGTCCGACTGCGGGTCCTGGCCGAAGCGCTACCGCTGGCCGCTCGCGTCGGCGCCGCCCTGGCGGGCGAACTGCTCCAGCAGGTCGAGTCCACAATCGAATTGACGCCCGAATCGGCCGATCCGATTACCCAGGAACGCCGGGCCGTGCTGCTGGAACGGGCGCTGTTCTTCGCCGTGCACTTCGATCGAGCGGACCTCGTGCCGCGACTGGTCGCCCGGCTCGAAGCCCTGCTGGGCGAGACGACGGCGCCGACAGTCCTGGAGGCGCGGAGTCGTCTGATCGGCCAATCGCTCCGCAGCCTGCGCAAATGCGGGCTGCTCGACGAGACGGCGCGGCTGCTGGATCGGTTGGCCGCGGCGGTGGGCGACTCTCGTCGCGGTCGCGACGGCGCCGGTGATTGGGAAGCGGCGCGCACGCGGCTCCACCTGGCGGGGGGATGGCTGGCGGCCGATCAACCGGAGCGCGCCCGGCCGATCCTCGACGCCGCCAGCGAACTCATTCTCACCGGCCGCCCGGCCGCGCCCGATCGCCCCGCCGCTCTTTACGTCTCGCTGATCGTGAACTATGTGCAGGCGTTGGCCCACGGACCGCTCGACGACGCCCTCGAGCGCGTGCTCGAGCTGTTCACGAGCCGGCGGCTGGAAAAGCTGCCGAACTCGTTTACGACGGCTCCCTATTACTCCCGCTTTCATCTGGCGATCACGGAGGCGGTAGTGCTCAGCCTCGCGACCGAGGAATTCGCCATGGGCCCGGCGGCGCGCCGCTGGCTCGACGATGATGAATACGCGGTCCGCCGTCGGATTCACAGCGACGTTCGCGCTGCTCTTGGCCGGGAGGGGCGCTAACCATGGCCGCGATCCTCTTCCCGGACTTCGACGCCCTGCGGCTGGCCCTGGCGAGCGGCGCCTTGCCGCCGACCGTGACGCTTTCGCCGACTCGCTTCGGCGCTGACGATCAGGGCCGGTTATGGCTTGAGCCGACCCGGCCGCTGCCGCGATCCGCGATTGCCGCCTTGAATCGCTTCGGCGCGCGCGTGCAGGGCACCAGCGCCGCGCCGCTGTTGGAATCAGCGGAACGCTGGCCGCTGGTGTTGCCATTGCGGCCCGTCACCGCGGCTCCGAGCGCGCCGGTGCTCTTTGAACTGCCGGCTCCAGAGGGCCTCCTGCCGCTAATCGCCGAACTGCGGCGGCTGGGCGCCGGCCGGATTGGTTGGCGGCTCGCCGCGGATGCCCAGCCGCCGCGGCTGCTCGTGCAAGTGGACCGAGCCCCTCTGGCGACCCTGCTCCGCGCCGCCGATCGATCGCTGGCACAGTTGCGCGCCTTCGTTCCCGCAGGTCCGCGCGTCTGGGTCGAGTTGGGTTACGAACATCCGTTGCCATCGCTGGTGGCGCCGCCGGAGGGTCAGATTGCACTGGTCGCCGCGCCGCGCGACTGGATTCGACTCACCGATGCTCCAATGGCCTTTGGACCGCCGAGTCTGCCGCTGCCGATGACGACACCGGTCGCGGACTCGGTGGTCGATTGGCGGATGGACGTCGACCTGCGGCTCGTACCGCACTCCGTCGATGACGCGGCGGAGTTGTGGGTGCTGATCGGCCCGGCGCGCGCCCAGTTCGACGCGCTGGTGGAGCAGACGGACGATCGCATGTTGCGAAGGCTCACCGTGGCCGCGGCGTACAGCGGCGGCGAGCCGGCACTGGTCGTCCGCGCGACGCCGGACCGCGGTCCGGCACCGATCGTTCTGCTGGACGCTGCGCTGGCGTGCCGGCCCATCGCTCGGCTGCCAAACCTGTTCGCGCCCTGCGGCTGGCGGATTCAACCGGCGCTCCGCCGCGATGTTTTGCGGTCGCGATTTGCGGCCGATCCGGACTGGCTGGTCTGGCTACAGCCGACCGGAGACGGGCAATTCATCCCGCATCGGCTGGAATGGGCGGCGTTCCGACCCGTCACGGAGTGCGTGGAATATCGGTTGGGGCACGCCGAGCAAGCGCTCGAACCGGAGGCGTCACCGCCGGTGCTGCCGTTGACGGAGTTTACAGTGCATTCGGCCCGGCGACCGCCCGCGCCGCGGTCGCCGCGCGCGGAGGCCGCCGGCGGCACGAAATCAGCCGCGGCGCCCGCCGACGGTTGGCTCCAGCGCCTGGTGCGCTGGATGACGCCGCTGTTTTCCCGACCCGAAGCCACGGAGCCGGCACCGGCCCCCGCGGCCGACAGCGCTCCCCCGACGCCGCTGCCCGTTCCCGCCGATGCCGCGGAGCGACTCCGCGCCCTGGAGGTGCGATTGCTGACGAGCGGTTCGCACGAGGAGAATCGCCGGCAACTGTGGGAGAATCTCGCACAAGAGTACGCGGCTCAGCAACAGCCTGGGGAAGCCGCGGCTTGCTGGCTCCACGTATTGTGGGACGATGACACGACCGATCCATCGGCCGCCGCCGCGTGGCTGGCCGCCGAGGCGCGCGGCCAGGCGCCCGCGGACAGTTTGCAGCGGTGGCTGACCGGTCCGCCCACGCCGTCGACGATTCGTGCCTTGGCGGCGTTTGTGGTTTGGGCCGATGCGCAGGACTCGCCGCCGACGGAGTGCGTGCCGGCTCTCGAGCGGATCCAGCAACGGCTGGAGACGCACGGAACGTGGCTTCCCGTGCGCGCCGCCTGGCTGGCGCAGCGCGCTCTGAGCCGCCTGACGGCCGGCGATCTCGTCGGCCTGTCGCGCAGCCGCGACCAGTTGCTCGACCGGCTGTTTCAGCACGGACTGTCGGCGGATCTCGACGTGCCGGCGTTCCTGCGCTTTGCCGGACAAGTGACCGGCGATCGGCGGCAGGGCGTGCGCGATTGGTTGCAGCGCCAGCGTGAGCCGATGCACCGGTGGATCGCGCAGGCGGCTTCCGGCGGCGCCGACCTGCGCCTGCCGCAATATGGCCTCGGAGCGACGCCGCGCTTCAATCGCGCATACGTGGACCTCATTCTGGCCTGGGGAATGGCGCGACTCGGCGAGCGGCCCGCGAGTCACGATCTCGCCGCCCAGGCGCGCGCGGCCCTCGACCTCAACGATCCGGTCCATGCCGTGCTCGCCGATGCCTTCGTGTACCGAGCGGAGCAGTCGTTGACTGGCGCGGCTCACGCGGGACCGCTGCCACCGGATTTCGCCGCGCGGCTCGCCGCTCTCGCTGATCGAGAAGCTGCGGAGACCGCCGACGTCCAGCACCAGTGGATTTACAAGATCGAACGGATGCGGGAGGCTTCGCGCATCCTCGAACCGGATGAACGCGTCCGCGCGTTTGAGGAAGGTCATCTCGACTATCGGCTCGGCGGGCGGTCGGGTCTGCGCGCCATCACCGATCCGTCGGTGCTGACGGCACGGCTCGCTCAGATGCTCGATCGCCCTGCGACTCCGGAATCGCTCGCGATCGTGCTGGATCTGGCGCCGCGAGTCGGCGAGACGCTGGCGGTTGAAACACTGTCACGGCTTCTCGCGGAGGCGGAGCGCTGGAACTATTCGGAACCGCTGGAAGCGTACGCCGCGGCGCTCGAGCGGGCCTGGTTCGTCGCCACGCGGTTCGACCGCGGCGAAGCGGCGCGCCGACTCGTTGCCGAGCTCGAGCGCCTGTTGCTCGCTCCGGCTGCAACATCGATTCCGGACAGCGTGACCAGCGACGTCGTCGCCGCTCTGGTGCAGACCGTCTGGCGAAGCTTGCGCCGACTGGGACTGGTTGCCGAAACGCACCATCTGATCGAAACGCTTCGAGTCTGGGCCAACGCGCCGCTGCCGCGGCCGCGCGCGCTCCGCCGCCGATTGCTCCTGGCCGTCGGCTGGCTCTCCGTCGGGCAGGACGCACCGGCGATCAGCGCTCTGGACGACGCGCGGCTTGCGTTGTTCACGGAGTCGATGTCCGCGCGCGATCGCACGGAGTTGGCTTGCGGATATGCCGCGGCTCTCGGTTCCGGGCCCGTGCGGCTGACGCTCGGCCGGATCGAGGAACTGTTTCAACGGCTCAACGGCATCTCGGATCAACTGTCCACCAATTCTCACTTCTCGCTATCGCGGCTTCGTGTGGTCGAGGCGGCGGTCCTGGCCGTCGTCAACGATGACTTCGCCCTGGGGCCGGTTGTTCGCCGCTGGCTCGATGATGACGAGTTTCGAGTTCGTCAGCGTATCCACCGAGACATGCACGCCGCGATGCAGGCGAATTCGGCGGAGAATCCGACCGCCGATTCGAAACCGAGATAACGGTGCCGGTTATGACGGCGCCGAGCGGCAGGAAAGAGAGCGAAAAGCCAGAAAAGTCTTGCAATCTACTTCATGACCGCATATTACCCAGATTACTCATTTTAAAGAACTTACAGGGTCGAACAATCAACTCTCACGAGGCTCGCATCATGGTGGTTCCCGTCCGCGCCAAACGAGCGAGTGCGACTCGCCTCAAACTGGAACAGCTGGAACAGCGCGACCAGCCCAGTGTGGCGTACGCTCTCACGACAAACAACGTCCTGTTTCGCTTTGATACCCAGACGCCGGGCTCGATCGAGAAGTCAGTGCAAATTCAAGGGTTGCTCCCTGCGGAGGTTATTCGCGCGATCGACTTTCGACCATCCACGGGACAATTGATCGGCCTGGGCGTGCGTGACAATCCGGACGACCTGTCGGGTCCCGACGAGGGGCGGCTGTACACCATTGATCCGACGACCGGCGTGGCTCGGCGGATCGGGACGAGCCCCTTCTCGACGAACCTCGTTGAAGGCGTCGTGTTCGGGATGAGCTTCAATCCCGCGACCGGCGGTCTGCGAATTGTGAACAGCGCGAATCAAAACCTGCGCGTCAACGCCAATACCGGCGCGTTGGTCGCCGTCGATCCCGATCTCAGTTTCGTGCCGCCGACGGGTGGGCCGATGGTCGCCATCGCCTACGATCAGAATTTTGCCGGCACGCCGACGACCACGCTGTTCGGCATCGACTTCGGCCAGGATCTGCTCGTGCGGCAAGGCGGCGTCAACGGAAGCCCGTCGCCCAATACCGGCATCATCACGAGCGTCGGGTCGCTTGGATTGTTTGCCGAGTCGTCGCTGGTGGGATTCGATATTACCGTAAACCCGGCCACGGGCCAGTCGCAGGGATTTGCGACGCTGACGATTCTGAACGGGAACACGGGCCAAGTACAGACCGGGTTGTTCGACATCGACTTGGCGCAAGGTCAAGCGTCGAACGGACGCGTGATCGGCAACGGTGCTGTGCGGTTCGCGGGGCTGGCGATCGTCCCGGACACGATCGAGGTCACCGGAGCCGATGCCGGCGGCGGTCCGCACGTCGAGGTCTTCGATGTTCCGGTGACGGTGGATCCGAAAACCGGTCGGCCGACGAATGGTCCGCGGCTGAGCTTCTTCGCCTATGACGCCGCATTTCGCGGCGGGGTGCGCGTGGCCACCGGCGACGTCAACCGCGACGGCGTCCCGGACATCATCACCGCCCCGGGCGCCGGCGGCGGCCCGCACATCCGCGTCTTCGACGGCCGAACCGGTGAACAACTGCCGGGCCTGATCGGTTCGTTCCTGGCCTACGACCCGGCGTTTCTCGGAGGCATCTATGTCGCGTCCGCCGATCTCAACGGCGACGGGTTCGACGACGTGATCACCGGCGCCGGCAGCGGCGGCGGACCGCACGTCAAGGCGTTCAGCGGCGCCGACGGGTCCGAGATCCGCAGCTTCTTCGCCTACGACGCGGCGTTCACCGGCGGCGTCCGCGTCGCCGCGGGCGATCTGAATCTCGATGGCGTCCCCGACATCGTCACGGGCGCCGGGCCGGGCGGCGGACCGCACGTCATCGGCTTCAGCGGCGCCGATCACGCCGTGATCACCAGCTTCATGGCCTACGCGCTGCAATTCACCGGCGGCGTGTACGTCGCGGTCGGCCGGGTGACGGCCGACGAGCAAGTGTCCATCATCACCGGCGCGGGCGAAACGGGCGTGCCGCTGGTCCGCGTTTGGCAGATTACCTCAGCCAACCCGCTGATTCAGCCAATCGCCAGTTTCAACGTGTACAATCAGGCGTTTCGCGGCGGCGTGCGCGTCGGAATCGGCGGCGGCCTCGGCGCGAACAGCCAGTCGATCATTGTCAGTGGCGGCGCCGGCACGGCCCAACAGGAAGTCTTGCAGATTGTGCTGTTGCCAAACAACTTCGGCCGTTTCGATTCGGTCATCACGCAGTCGTTCTTCGCCTACGATACCGCCTTCACGGGCGGCGTGTTCGTCGCCGGTGGGTTCTGAGCGACGGACCCTGGCGCCGTCCTACTGTCGCAACTGGCCGGCGATACAATGCCTTCTCGGACTCCGGTTGGTCCCTCCTGAGGATGCATTGTGTCGTCGCGCCTGGCCGCGGAACCGTCGTTCGAAGACCTGCAAAGTCACGCCGAGGCGCTCCGCGCCCGCATCAACCATTTTCGCACGTCTCTCAGCCGATTCTTCGTCGCCAAGCAGGACGTGCTCGATCTGATGACGGTCTGTGCCGTCGCGCAGGAGCCGCTGTTGCTTGTCGGTCCGCCCGGCACGGCGAAGAGCGATCTCGTTCTGAAGTTCAAGGACGCGCTGGGGCTCGCCGAGGCCGACTATTTCGAATACATGCTGACGCGGTTCACGGAACCGTCCGAGATCATCGGTCCGATCGATATCAATCTGCTGCGCGAGGGCCGGTATATCCGCCGAGAGCAGGGCAAGCTGCCGACGGCTCGTCTGGCGTTTCTGGATGAGATTTTCAAATCGAACTCGGCGATACTGAACATTCTGCTCACGATCATCAACGAGCGGAAGTTTTATCAGGACGGCGTTCCCCAGCCGGTGCAGTTGCGCGTGCTGTTCGCCGCGACCAACGAGGTACCCGAACAAGCGGAGCTAGCGGCGCTCAAGGATCGGTTCGTTTTCAAGATCGCGTGCCGCTCCGTGGCCGACGACTACTTCACGGAACTCATCGACGTCGGGTTACAGAATGAAAACTACCGCAACTTGAATCAGAAGCCCTGGGCCGAGGGCCACGCTTCGCTCGGCGACCTGCTCGACGCCAACCGCTACTTGACTCACCTGTTCGCGCGCACGACCACCGATGCGCGGGGGGAAACGGTCAACGACCGGTCGCTGTTCTTTCCACCGGAGGTGTTCCGCGAGTTTCAGCGGCTGATCAAGACGCTGGTGCGCGAAGATCGCATTTTCGTCAGCGATCGCAAGCTTGTGAAGCTCTACAAGCTTTTGCGGGTGCGGGCATGGCTCTTCTCGGGCGGCGTCGTGTCGCGGGACGATCTGCGTCTGCTGGCGTATCTCGGTGAGTCCTTGCGGGAAATCGACCTGCTGCGTGAAAAGGTGCCAGCGCTCCTGGGCGACACGTGACGCGCTGACAAGTCTTTGATGGACTCCAACATCGGATTCAACGTCGCGAAGCACTTGGCGATGGCGGCGCAATCGCGGCCCGAGGCGCTCGCCGTCGTCGATCCATCCGGCATCCAGTGGACCTATCGCCGATTCCAGGACGAGAGTGAGCGGACCGCGGCAATTCTCCACGCCGCCGGCATCGAGCGCGGCATGCGATGCGTGGTGATGGTTCCGCCCGGACTGCCGTTTTTCTCGTTGACGTTCGCGCTGTTCCAGTTGGCGGCCGTGCCGGTGTTGATCGATCCCGGAATGGGAATCCGCGGCTTGGGACGGTGCATCGCCGACGCCGAGCCGACCGCCTTCATCGGCGTGCGCAAGGCCCATTGGGCGCGGCGACTGCTCGGCTGGGGCCGGCGAACGGTCCGCATCGCGATCGCCGTGGGAAAGCATGGCGTCATCGCTCCGCGGTCAGATTCAGGGGTCACCCGTCTCACGCCGGCCTGGGACGTCGAGTCGTCCGAAACCGCGGCGATATTGTTCACCAGCGGCAGCACGGGACCGGCCAAGGGCGCGGTGTACACGCACGGCATGTTCTCCGCGCAGGTCGAGGCGCTGCGGCAGCTATTCGACATTCGGCCCGGCGAGATCGATCTCTGCACGTTTCCCCTCTTCGCCTTGTTCGCCCCGGCGCTGGGAATGACGGCCATCATTCCGAGGATGGACGCGACTCGCCCGGCGCAAGTGTCGCCGTCAGCGATTTTCCGGCCGATTGAGGTTTGGCGCGCGACGAACTTGTTCGGCTCGCCCGCGTTATTGAACACGATCAGCCGGACGGCGGAACGGCAGCGCGTGACGTTGCCGACGCTCCGGCGCGTCGTTTCGGCTGGGGCGCCGGTCCCGGCGGCCGTCATCGAGCGCGTCACTCGGATGCTTGCTCCGGGCGTGCGGGTTTACACGCCCTACGGAGCGACGGAGTGCCTGCCGGTGTCGTGCATCGACAGCGCCACGATCCTCGGCGAGACGCGGAAGCAGACGGAGCGCGGGGCGGGCATCTGCGTCGGCCGGCCGGTCCCGGAAGTCGACGTTGCCGTCATCCCCGTCAGCGACGAAGCGATTCTCGAATGGCGCGACGACTTGCGGCTGCCCGCCGACGTCGTCGGGGAGATTGCGGTCCAAGGGCCGTTTGTCAGCCCAGCTTATTTTAATCGGCCGGACGCCACGCGATTGGCGAAGATCGCCGGTCAAGACGGCACAATCTGGCACCGCATGGGCGATCTCGGCTACCTCGACGAATCGGGACGGTTGTGGTTCTGCGGACGAAAAGCTCACCGCGTCTGGACCGAAACTGGCCCTCTCGACACGATTCCCTGCGAAGCGGTGTTCAACACGCACCCCGCGGTGTTTCGCTCGGCTCTAGTCGGCGTGGGTTCCCGCGGCCGGCAGACGCCGGTGCTCTGCGTCGAGCTGGAGCCAGCGGCGCGCAAGATCGGCCGCGCGGATCTGACGCAACAACTGCTCGATCTCGGCAGCCGATTCGCGCATACCTCCGGGATTCGGACCATCCTCTTTCACCGCGGTTTTCCGGTGGACGTGCGGCACAACGCGAAGATCGACCGCGAGGTGCTGGCCCGCTGGGCGGCCCGGCGGTTGCAGTGATTTGCCTGATGCCGCCGCGAGTGCGCGTTTCGAAGAGCACCCGATCGGCCAAAAGTCTTGAAGATTCGCGCCGCCGCGGTTAGCCTATTCCTGTCCTGTTCATCTGCTGAGGACGATTCATCATCGGCGCCGGCGGCAATTCCCCTCGACGACGCCGCCATCTGAGGAACCCAATCATGCTGCGACGAACTCATCGACCCAGTGCATCATCGCGCCTGGCGGTCTGCCGCCTGGAGGATCGGACGACGCCGGCTACTCTGATTCCAGGATTTGCCGAGACGACCGTGGCCAGCGGCTTGAGCGCGCCGACGACCATGGAGTTTGCCCCCGACGGAAAATTGTTCATCTGCGAACAGGGCGGAACCATGGAGGTGTGGGAAAACGGCGTGCAATTGGCGACGAACCGCAACTTCTTCAACCCCGCGCCGCTGACGGTCAGTTCGGTCGGCGAACGCGGTCTTCTGGGCATCGCGTTCGATCCGAACTACCTGACGAACCGATTCTTGTACGTTTACTACACGGCCACGACTCCGGCGATTCACAACCGCGTCAGCCGATTCACGGCCGACGCCGCCGGCACGCAGGTCGTCCCTGGCAGCGAGGTGATTCTTCTCGATCTGGAAAACTTGTCGGCGTCGAATCACAACGGCGGCGACATTCACTTCGGTCCGGACGGCAAACTCTACATCGCCACCGGCGACAACGCCGTTTCTTCCAACTCTCAGACTCTCAACAACAAGTTGGGAAAGATCCTCCGGATCAATTCCGACGGGACGATCCCGACCGACAATCCGTTTTACAACACGGCGACGGGCACGAATCGCTCGATCTGGGCCCTGGGACTTCGCAATCCGTACCGGTTCGCGTACCAGCCCGGTACGGGCCGGATGCACATCAATGACGTGGGTCAGTCCGCGTTTGAGGAGATCAACATCGGCGGCGCCGGGCTCAATTACGGCTGGCCCTCGACCGAGGGGTTCTTCAATCAGGCGTCGTTCCCGAACTTCACGAACCCATTTCACGCCTACGGCCGATCTGTCGGCGGGTGCATCACCGGCGGCGCGTTCTACAACCCGGCTGTCGTGATGTTTCCGAGCGACTATCAAGGCGATTACTTCTTCGCCGACTACGTTTCGGGATGGATCAAGCGGATTGACTTGAATACGCAGGTCGTCAGCGATTTCGCCACCGGAGCGAGCGGCCCTGTGGATTTGCGCGTCACCAACGACGGCAGCCTGTACTATCTGTCGATCAACAGCGGCGTGGCACGGCGGATCTATTCCGCGCCGCGAGTCACTGGCACGGTGGTCAACGACGGGGCGGCCCAACGGTCCACGGTCAGGTCGATCACGCTCAGCTTCAATACGCAGGTGACGTTCGGCAGCACGCCGGGCGCCGCCTTCACGCTGACCCGCGACGGCGGCGGCGCCGTCGGGTTTCAGGCCAACACCGCCGTTGTCAACGGCGTCACGGTCGTGACGCTGACCAACTTTACGGGCGCGGAGACCGAATTCGGCTCGCTCCGCGACGGCCGGTTCACCCTGACTGGCTTGTTCAACCAGATCCTCAATGGCGTTCTGACGCTCGACGGCAACGGCGACGGCGTGCCGACCACCGGCGACAACTTCGTCTTCGGCGACGCGCAGGGGCTGTTCCGCTTCTACGGCGACGTGAACGGCGACCGCCGCGTCGATATCGCCGACTTCGGCATCTTCTCCGGCACCTATAACCTTTCGACGGGCCAGACCGGCTTCCTGGCCTATCTCGACTGGAACAACGACGGACGGATCGATATCGCGGACTTCGGGCAATTCGCGATCCGCTATTTCAACACGTTGCCGCGGCCGTAGCATTCGGTTCGGCGTGACGGTGTTGACAGAACACAGGGACGCGGGCAAGGCCGGTTGACCGGCGCATGCCCGCGTCCCTGTAGCGTCTTTCGATTGTCCTCAATCGACCTTCGGAATCCGCATGGAATAGAACGAACGCCAGACGAAATACAGGCCGATGACCAGCATCGCGGCGCCGATGTAGGCGGTGTAATCCATGGCGCTGCCGGGGCTCTGGCTGTTGGCCGCCTTCGCCGCGTTCTTGATCGTCACGGCAATCTCGACTGCCAACAAGCCGAACAGCGTCGAAAACTTGATGATCGGATTCAGGGCCACGGAGGTGGTGTCCTTGAACGGATCGCCGACCGTGTCACCGACGACCGAGGCGGCGTGCAACGGCGTGCCCTTCTCCTTCAGGTCGACTTCGACGAGCTTCTTGGCGTTGTCCCATGCGCCGCCGGCGTTGGCCATGTAGATCGCCTGGAACAAGCCGAACATCGCGATCGCCACGAGATAGGCCACGAAGAAATTGGGATCGAAGAATGCGAACGCCAACGTCAGCGACATGAGCGCGATGAAGATGTTCCACATGCCGCTCTGGGCGTACTCGGTGCAGATGCGGACGACCGTCTTAGAATCTTCGATATCGGCTTCCTTCTTGTCGAGCTTCATGTTGCGCTTGATGTACTCGACGGCTCGATAAGCGCCGGTCGTGACAGCCTGCATGGACGCGCCGGAGAACCAGAACACGACCGCGCCGCCGCAGATGAAGCCGAGGAGCACCGGCGCGTCCGTCAGGCTCAGCGCCAGCAGGCCCTGGCTGCCCAGAAGCAGGATCACCGCGAAAATCATCGTCGTGGCGCCGACGACGGCGGTGCCGATCAGCACCGGCTTGGCCGTGGCCTTGAAGGTGTTGCCAGCCGAGTCGTTCGCTTCCAGATAATGCTTGCCGCGGTGGAAGTCCGGTGTGAAGCCGAAATCGCGCTGGATCTCTTCCTTGATGCCCGGGATCGATTCCGTCTGGGCAAGCTCGAAGATCGACTGGGCGTTGTCCGTGACGGGGCCGTAACTATCCACGGCGATATTGACCGGGCCCATGCACAGGAAGCCGAAGGCCACGAGGCCGAAGGCGAAGACGGACCCCACGGCCACGGGCGCCTGGTTCTTGATCAATTCCACGCGCATGACGTCGTTCAGGCCGAGCGTGCTGACGAAATAGGCGACGGCCATCAGCCCGGCAATCAACATCCCTTTCCAGAAAGCGCTGAAATTGCCGGCGACGATGCCAGAGAGGATCGTCAACGACGTACCGCCTTCCCGTGTCGCCGTCACGATTTCATGCACGTGCTTGGAATGCGAACTTGTAAAGATCTTGGTGAATTCCGGGATCAACACGGCCGCGAGTGTGCCGCAGCTGATGATGGTGGCGAGTTGCCACCACAACTGCGACGTGATCGACGCCGGTACGCCGGGCACGGTGAGATCCCGAATCAGCAGCCAACTCATGCCGAAGGAGGTGGTGATGCACAGGATCGACGCGATCCAGATCAGCCGGGTCAGCGGCGCTTCAAAATTGAACTCTGTCTTGTCGCCGTACAGCGACTCGGAAATCGACTGGTTCACGAAGTACGACACGCCGGACATGAAATCCATCAGGAATCGCATCGCGAAGATCCAGACGATGAGCTTTGCCTGCAGGTCCGCCTGCGTGGACGGAATCGCCAGCGTAATGAAGGCGATGAGCGCCACGCCGGTCACGCCGTAGGTTTCGAAGCCGTCGGCCGTGGGGCCGACCGAGTCGCCGGCGTTGTCGCCGGTGCAGTCGGCGATCACGCCGGGGTTGCGCGCATCGTCTTCCTTGATGTTGAAGACGATCTTCATGAGGTCCGAGCCGATGTCGGCGATCTTGGTGAAGATGCCGCCGGCGATGCGCAGGGCCGAGGCGCCCAGCGACTCGCCGATGGCGAAGCCGAGGAAGCACATGCCGACGATCTCGCGCGGCACAAACAGCAGGATGATGACCATCATCACGAGTTCGAGCGAGATCAGAAACAGACCGATCGACATGCCTGCCCGCAGCGGGATATTCACCACGTCCCAGGGCCGGCCACGGAGCGATGCGAACGCCGTGCGGGCGTTGGCGTACGTGTTGACGCGGATGCCGTACCACGCCACCCAATACGAGCCGGCCATGCCGACGATCGCGAACAGCAGCACGAGTCCGATCGTGGTGGCGACGCTCGGAGCCGCTTCTCCCGGCTTGTGCGCCTCGTGCGTCGCGGAGTACCACAGGTAAAATGAAATCGCCGCGGCGATGAACGCAAACAGCATCAGCAGGAACTTGCCCTGCTGAATGAGGTAGGTCTTGCACGTCTGATAGATGATCTCGGCAATGTCGAGCATCGACTTGTGCGCGGGCAACGCGCGAATCTGCGAACGGAGATAGAGGCTGATGCCGAGCGTCCCGCAAATCACCAGCGCCCCATAGAACAGCAGATTCCAGGCGCTGATTTCCGCGCCAAAGATCGTGAATTTGCCGGCATGCAGGTCGGGAATGGCCAGGTTCGCCTCGCTCGCCATCACGGCGGCGGCAGCCAGCGGCATCCAGACAAGCGTAAGAATGTACGGAGTAAGGCGAGAGAGGAATTTTCCGGCCATCAGAGAGAGGACTCCTCGAGACAACTATTGCGGGAGTTATCCGACACCGCCGACACAGATTACAGCGAATCCGGCCATCGAGTCAGGCAGGTAGGATACGGACCTGAGCCGCTCGCGGACAGATGGCGGCGGCGGCCGCGCCGACGCGAATCATCCTGAAAACGCAGTCGATTCAGTAAATTCCCGCACGAAGTCGTCGCCTACAAGGTCCATCCAGGCACGCTGTAACCGCTCGGTCACCGGTCCTGGCCAGGAGTATTCCGCGCCGTCGATTCGTTGAACGCCTGCCAGGCAGAACATCGTCCCCGTGAGCATCGCTTCCTCCGCACGCAACAGTTCCGACAACGGCAGCGGACGCTCGACGAACGGGATGCCCAGCCAGCCGCAGATTTCCTCGGTCACGTTCAAACTGATCCCATTCAGCACTTCGGAACGGGGCGGCGTAACGACGCCGCCGTTCACGACCGCCAGGAGATTGGCCGCGGCGGTCTCCGTGACGCTCTCGTGTTCATCGACGAGCAGCGCCCAGGCGCCCGGATCTCGCGTCCGAGCCTCGTGCTCGGCAAGCCACCAGTGCAAGCGCGATCGCACTTTGGCCCGCGGGTCGATCGACCGCGGCGCACGGATCGATGGCACGATCAGCCGGGCGCCCTCCGTAAACAAGCGCCGATATCGCGCCGCTCGGATCGGCATCGTGTGCATGGCGATTGTCGGCGGACCATCGGCGACTTTGCCGGCGTACCGACCGAGCGGCCCGGGCGTCGCGAACATCACCAGGGCAAGTTCGGCGTTCTGGCGGCGATTCGCGGCAATCAACCGCTCAGCCGCGGCCGCTAAGTCCGCGTCGGAAACCTCCAACGGGATCGCGGCAATTCGGCAGCTTTCGCGAAATCGCCGCAGATGATCCTCGAGCCGGAACAATCGGCCACGAAAGGTCCGCACAAGATCGGTGGCCGTGGCCCCGTAGACGAATCCCGCATCGGCCGGCGAAATCAGCAACTCGCTCGCCGGCACGAACCGCCCGTTGACGAACGCAGACTCGTCGCCCACGATGGCTCCCGTCCCGTTTCACGGCGCGGTTACTTCTTGTCGAGCGGAATGACGCCGTCCCAATCGGCCGGCGGGCCGGACGGATGCTCTTGCATGAACCTTTGAAGAAACCGAGCCGGCCCATCGTCTTGCAAAAAGCGCAGCTTGTTCGTCGTGTCGGTCCAACGCTTGATCATGAAAGCGTCGAACGCGCTTTCGTAGTCGAGCCGTTTCTGCTCGGGCATCGCCTCCGGTCCGATCGGCGGCATCAGTTCGTGAACCAGGACGGGCGTGGACATGCCGGCCGGTTTCACCTTGGCGAGCCGGCGGACGCGGCCCCAGCCGGCGCTCCGATGGGCTTGAACGTACTGCCCCACGGCTTCATCGACCAGAATGGAGACCTCGAAGAATTTCGTCATCGACTCGAGCCGGGCCGCCAGGTTGACCGTCGGACCGAAAACGCCGACCTTGAACTGATCGACCGTGCCGAGTCGGCCGGCAATCGCCGGGCCATGAGCCACGCCCAGGCCGCATTTGAAGTCCTTGAAAGTCGTGGTGCGCCGCAAGCCGGCCGTGGCGAACTGCCGCCGAATGGTCAACGCGGCGCGGCAGGCAAGCTCGATCTGGTCGTCAGTAGTCAGCGGCCAGCCCCAGAACCCCATCGCCGCGTCGCCCTGAAAATCGCCGATCACGCCGTCGTTCTGAATGATGGCGTTGGTCATGATCTCCAGCGCTTCCGACACGCTTTCCCAGAGCCGTGGGAGATCGTCGGCGCCCTCCTCGGCGATCCGGCACGAGCCGCGTAAGTCGCAGAACAGCACCGTGACATCGCGCGGCTTGGCCTCGAGCAGGTCCTCGACCGTCTTGTTGCCCTCGGTCATCAGGACCTGTGCGACGCGCGGCGACAGGAAGCGCAGCAACAGCGAATGCCGGCGCTGCAAATCGTGAACCTGGCGCAGCCCCGCGAAGATATCGGCCGCCAACTGAACAAATCGCAGATCACTGCGCAATTCGTTGTCGCGCTGGATGCTGTCGGCCGACTTGAGTTCGCGGGGCGATCGACCGCTGACGTACAGCCCGTAGCCCGTGGATGCCTCATCGAGGAGTGGCACGCACATCGCCAGGTCGGCGCCGGGATCGCTGATGCTGAAGCGCGAATCCGGCATGATGCGCGACCCTTCGCTTTGCCAGACGTGGACGGTGGGCACGCGGCGCTGAATGGCGTCAAAGACGAGCCGGCGGCTCGGGCGCACCTCGGCGATCGGCTGGCCCCGCCGAGCCGACGAGCACACCGCGACTTTGATGTCCTGTTCCGTGCTGTTCGGCAGCAGGCGCACGACGGCCGCTCCGTCCGCGAACTGAATCCCGTCCAGGAGCGCTTGCACGACTTGTTGTTCGAGCCGGCTGTCGTCGCCCGATTGGCGGATGATGTCCGGCAGCGCGGCCAGGGCTTCGATCCGCTTGTCCGCGCTGTCGAAGCGCATGTTGCGGACTTCGTTGGCGGCGACCGAAAACTCGATCGGCGCCTCCTCGTCCAGCAGCGAAAAGGTCGTGTTGCCGATGCGGAACGATTCTCCCGGACGGAGCTCGAAATCCTCGGCCGGGACGCTGTTGACGAAGATCGGGTTTCCCGCCGTCGGCAGCTTCTGCACCCGGAGCTTGCCGTCATGGAAGTGCAGGATGGCGTGGCGGCGGGAGATGAAGTTGTCCCATTCCGTGGCCCAGAAGCGATCATCGGGATGCCGGCCCAGTACGAACGGTTCGCCGGGCAGAGTCTTTTTCCAACCGTAACCGCCTTGTTCATTCCGGGCTTCGAGTTCAGCCATGAGCCAGGCGCTCCTCGCGGCGCAGTGCCCAGAGCAGACCGCTCCACATGCCGCCGATGACGAGAGCCATTATAGCCAAACATGACAGGCCTACGCGCCACAGTCGGCCTTGCAACTCCGTGACCGGCGCCAGCGCAATGGCTGGATCGTGCTCGATCATCGCCAGCCAGACGATCTCGGGCCGGGAATGGATCGGCCGGAACGGCGCGGCCGCGGCCAGGTACGTGCCGCCGGCGACGGGATCGCGAAAATCCGCCAGCGCCGATCGCCGGTCGCGGGGAATTGCGGCATCCGCATAGTACGCCGGCGCGATTTCGTTGACTTTCGGCCGCACACGGTCGGCGTCCTTGTGACACAGGCACTGACCAAGATCATTGACCACCACGGCGAATCCGCCGGGGATCGGCACGTCGGTCAGCCAGCGTTGGTATTCGTCCCACTCGACGTTTCCCATGAGGAGCCCGGCGATCCCGTCGCCGTGGGGCACCGGCACGACGACGTTGACCAACTGCCGGCCGCGCGTGAAGTACTTGCCGACGTAGGGTTGCGAGATGTGCGGCTGGCGGACCGGCGGCCGAGGCCGATCCTGCTCGTCGTAGAAATCGCGGACGCCGTTGAACCAGTTCCGCCAGGCGTATGACCGGTCAAACTGATCGCGACGTTCTTCAAGTGTGGCCGGCGCCACTCGAGGCGGACCGGTCGATTCGATCCGTCCCGCTCGAGCCAATACGAATCCTTCGGGGTCGATCAGCACGAGCGCCAGGAAGTAGCGCGATGCGCCTCCATTGAATTGATCCAGCAGCCATCGGCGCAACGGCTCCATTTCCGGCGGTACGACCACGTCGGTCTCGGCCGACTTCTTCCGCGCGATCGACGCCGTTTCAATCAACGCCGGCAGGTTGGGCGCCGTCGACGGTGACGCGAGCGCCGTCAGCGTCTTGACCCGATCGTCGAGCTTCTCCTCCAGAACGTTGGCGGCGAGTTGCGCGGTCAGCAAGTTGTTCTGAAGCTGCGATTCGCGCAATCCGTTGGCCGCATCGGCGGCGGCCGATTGAGCAATCCACGCGCCGCCGCCGGCCAGCAGCAGCAGCGCGGCGACCGACGCGGCCGCCGCCAACGCCAATAGCGGCCGTTGTCGCTGCTGCCGCTTCCGGACCTCCAGAGCCGCCAGCACGGCGCCCGCGTCGCGCGGCCGATCCGCCGGATTCAACGACAGGCACCGATCGATGATCGACGCCATCATCCGATCCACGCCCGGCACGGAATGATGGGCCTTCGGCTCGGGCATGGCGCGGATCCGATCCCGGTAGATCTTGAGCCGGTGATGGAGGTGCGCCGTTTGCTTAAGTTCTTCGCTGAGGGAGGTGTCTTTGCGCGGCGGTTGACCTGTCAGCATCGCGTAGCACAGCGCGCCGAGACCGTAGACGTCCCAGCGCGTGTCGGGAATCTGCGAATCAGCCTCAGCTTGCTCCGGCGCCATGTAGAAGAAGGTGCCCAGCGACGGGGTCGCATCGTCGGAGAGGTGCGCCTGGCCGAAATCGGCGATCAGCGGCTGTCCGTGCTGATTGATCAGAATGTTGCCCGGCTTCAAGTCGCAGTGCCGAATGCCCTTCTCGTGGACAAAGGCGAGCGCTTCGGCGATGGCGCGGAAAAAGCGGATCGCCTGCTTGGCCGGCAGCGGCCCCGCTTCCAGCTTCTGAGCGAGGGAGCCACCCTCCGCGTACGACATGACGAAGTACGGCGGATCGGCGTCGGGCTCGACCTCCTTCAGCGGAATGATGCCGTGCGTCGTGTCAAGTTGAGCCAGACTGCGGACTTCGTCCTGGAGTTGCTGCCACCGGTGCCCGGCCCCGTGGGCGAAAAACTTGATGGCGACCTTGACGCCGGAGCGGTCCTCAGCCAGCCAGACGGTTCCGAACGTCCCTTCGCCGAGCGGACGGATCAGCGTGTAACCCGCCGCCAAGGGCGCCGCCTTTTGCGCATGCCGAGCGACGTAGTCCGCGAGTTGCTGCACAATGGTCCGTTCGCCGTTCGCTTCCGCGTCCGGGACGAATGGCGTGGCGACGTACGGCGCGGTCGCCTCGGAGAGCGGCTGCGGATTGGTTCGAGCGTCGTCGGATGCAGCGCGGTCCGCCATGACACCGAATTCTCGAGTGCAACTGTCCTGTTGGTCACAATGTAACAGACAGCGCCTGCGATGCAAAGCGTTGGATCCGCGGGCCGCGAAGGTCGGCAATGCGCGGGAAGATCGCGGCAGCCCTTTGCGGCAGTTTCTATCGGATTTCCTCATTTTTTTTGTTGATCAGCATTTCGACGCGCGTGAAGAGTCTTGGACAAGTCAGATCGAGGTCGATGATCGCTCGGCATCGCCCTCGATCAAGTACTGAGATCGACTGACGACTGTTTGAAGGGGCCGACAAATGATTCGCGCTCTGTCGGTTCGATGTTTGTGCTGGTGTCCTTTAGTGTTGGCAACCGTGATGTTCTCGGGCGGCTCGGCCACGGCTCAGGCCGTGTTGAACGCCAACCCCGGCCCAGCAAACAATGGGGGAAGCCCGAATTGGGCCATCTTCTTCGACGTGACCAACCTCGGCTCTCTCCCGCTGAACGTGATTGAAATGACGTCCGCAAATACGGGTGCGGCGGGCGCTGCCTTCAACGTCGAAGTGTTTACGCGGGTCGGCAGCGGTCTCGGTGGTCCCGTCACTTCGGGGCCGGGCAGTTCCCCCGCCGGTTGGTCGTCGCTCGGAATCGTCGGAGCAACGCAGGGCGGCACGGCCAATGGCGTGTCGCTACCCATCGACATTCCAGACATCCTGGTCAATCCGGGCGCCACCGTCGGCGTGGCCGTGCGGTTTACTGTCGTCGGCCGACGGTATTTCGGCACGGGGTCGCCGCCGCTGGGCACCTACTCCGACGGGACGCTTCAACTTGTGACCGGCGACGCGCGCAGCGCTCCGTTCACGACCACCGGATCGTGGTTCTCGTCGCGGGAACTGGTGGGGTCGTTGACCTATGTCGTGGTCCCGGAGCCGACGTCGTTGGCACTCGTCTCGGTCGCCGCGGTCGTTGGTTGGCGCCGGTTCCGACGCGCACGGTAGCGTGCTTCCAAGCCAGCAAAATGTCGGAGCCCGAGCGGCACAGAGAAATTAGAGAGAACCGCCTCGTTTCCTCTTCTCTGTGCCCTTGTGTTTCTGGGGCGAATTCAATTCTGAGCGGAGGCGCGACAGGCCGCGTCGTGCCGGGTCGGATCGCCGTCGGGGAGCTTTTCCAAGGCCCGGCGCAAGTGCGTGAGTTCTTCGCTCGATAGCGCGGCCAGCGCGTGTTCAATCAACCCGACGTGCTTGGGCAGCGCTCGCGCGAACACGGCTCGGCCGCGGCGCGTCAGGATCAGCATGTGAACACGGCGATCGCCGGCGACTCCGGTCCGCCGCACCAGGCCCGCGCGAACCATGCGCGTCAGCAGGCCGGAGATATTGCCCTTTGTGACGAGAAGGCGTTCGGCCAATTGACTTTGCGACCGCACTCCGTCGAAATGCAGCCGCGCGAGCACTTCGAACTGCGCCAGTGTCAGACCGTCGTCGCTGAGCGCGCGGTCAAGCCGCCGTGCGATGTGATGATAAACGTGGGCCAGGCTCGCCCAGACCTGGACGCGCGGGTTGGCCCGGATGGCGGCCAGCGCCGTGCGATCACCACGGGTTGACAATGCGGACGGCATGATAGTTTATATGTATACCAATTGCCGGGAGGTGGCAGCGATGCGTGTGCTGCTCGTGTTCATGGCGCTCGCGGCGACGATCAGTGGCTGTCGGTCCGCGGCCGCGCCCCAGCCGGTCGAACTGCCTCCGATCGACGTGCCGGTCGCCACGCCGCTCGAACGCACCATCACCGATTTCGAGGAGTACACGGGCCGAATCATGGCCGTTGAACGCGTCAACGTCATGGCCCGGGTGGACGGCTATTTGTCGGAAATCCGCATTAAGCCCGGCGAACTGGTCCGCAAAGGCGACTTGCTGTTCGTGATCGATCGCCGGCCGTACCAGGCGGCCTTCGACGTCGCGAATGGGCAATTGCAGCAGGCGGAAGCGCGAGCCGCCAGGCTGACCAAGGACTACCAGCGGTTGGAAAAGCTGGTGCAGTCGAAGGCGGTGACCGCGGAAGAATTCGACAAAGTGGCCGGTGAACTGGCCGAAGCCCGGGCCGCCGTCGTGACCGCCCGGGCCGCCGTCGAGCAGGCGCGACTCAATCTCGAATTCGCCGAAGTGCGGGCGCCGATCGACGGCCGCGTCGGCCGGCAACTCATCACCGTCGGAAATCTCGTGCAGGGCGCCACGATGCCGTCCCAGGCTTCCGTGCTGACCGATCTCGTTTCGGTGGATAACGTCTACGTCTATTTCGACGCGCCGGAGCGCGACGTGCTCCGCTACCGCCGGACGATGATCGCCGATCATCCGGAAGCGAACGGTCCACCCAAACTCGAAGTGGACGTCGGCTTGTTCGATGAGTCGGGCTACCCGCACAAGGCGGTCGTCGACTTCGTAGCCGATAAGCTCGAATCCGGCACCGGCACACAGACGTTTCGCGCCGTGATGCCGAACCCCAAGCGCGGCCTGTTGGCCGAGGGCATGTTCGCTCGCGTGCGGATCGCCTTTTCCAAGCCGTATACGGGGCTGGTTGTTTCCGAGCGTGCGATCATGACCGTTCTGGGCGGCAAGTGCGTCTATGTCATCAACGATCAGAACGTTGTCGAGGAGCGGCCGGTGGACTTGGGCCGGGTCATCGCCCCGGGGTTGCGGCACGTCAAAGCTGGCATCCTCCCGACCGACCGCATCGCGGTGTCGAACCTGCAGCGGCTGATTCCGGGGACCAAGGTGAAGCCGGTGCCGGCGCCGATGCCGGCGCCGCCCGGTTCGTGACATCCCGTAAGTCGTCTCCGAGAACCATTCATGTTCGCGCGGTTTTTCATCGATCGGCCCGTCTTCGCCACCGTGTTGTCCCTGGTGATCGTCGTCATCGGCGCCGTGGCATTTGTCGGCCTGCCGGTCTCCCAGTATCCGGAAATCGCGCCGCCCACAATCCAGATCAGCGCTTACTATCCCGGCGCGAGCGCCAAAGTCGTCGCCGAGACAGTGGCCACGCCGCTCGAAGTAGAGATCAACGGCGTGGAGCGAATGCTCTACATGTCATCGTCGTCGGGTAACGACGGCTCGCTCAACCTCGCCATCACTTTCGAACTCGGCACTGACCTCGATCAGGCCCAGGTGCTGGTGCAGAACCGCGTGTCGCTGGCCGAACCGAAGCTGCCCGAAGAGGTCCGCCGGCAGGGCATCACCATTAAGAAGCGGTCGCCGAGTTTTCTGCTGGTCGTCAACATGGTGTCGCCGGACCAGTCGCGGGATCAGCTGTTTCTCTCGAACTATGCGACGCTGAACATCAAGGACGAGTTGGCCCGGGTGGATGGCGCCGGCGACGTGGTGATCTTCGGCGCCCGCGAATATTCGATGCGCGTCTGGCTCGATCCAGAGAAAATGGCCAGCCGCGACCTGACGCCCGGCGACGTGCTGGCGGCGCTGCGGGAGCAAAACGTCCAAGTCGCCGCCGGACGTATCGGGCAACCACCGGCGCCGTCCGGCCTGAGCTTTCAGTACCCGGTCAACACGGTCGGGCGTCTGACGGACCCCGACGAGTTCGGCGCGGTGATCGTCAAGACAGCGGCCAGCGGACAGGTGACTCGCCTGCGCGACGTCGCCCGTATCGAGCGCGGTGCGCGCAACTACGACATGGACAGCTACCTTGACGGTCGGCCGTCGGTCGGCGTGGCGGTCTTTCAGCGGCCCGGCAGCAACGCCCTCGACGCCGCCCGCGCCCTCCGCGCCCGCATGAAAGAACTTGAAGCGCGCTTCCCCAGGGGCGTCGGCTACGAGATCGTCTACGACACGACGATGTTCATCGATGAATCGGTCAACTCCGTGTACCGCACTCTCATCGAGGCGTTTTTCCTCGTCGCCATTGTCGTGCTCGTCTTTCTTCAGGACTGGAAGGGCACGATCCTGCCCATGATCGACGTGCCGGTCTCGCTGATCGGCACGTTCGCGGTGATGACCGCGCTCGGTTTCACGCTCAATAATCTGACGCTGTTCGGCCTGGTGCTGGCGATCGGCATCGTGGTGGACGACGCCATCGTCGTGCTGGAGAACATCGAGCGCTGGATCGCTCAGGGTCTGAACCCGCGTGACGCCACCATCCGCGCCATGGCGGAAATCACCGGCCCCGTGATCGCTATCACGCTGGTACTCTCCAGCGTGTTCATTCCGACGGCGTTCATTCCCGGCATGAGCGGACAGTTCTACCGGCAGTTCGCGCTGACGATCGCGGCCAGCACGATCATTTCGGCCATCAACGCAATGACAATGACACCGTCGCGCGCCGTGCAGATCATGGGGCGGCAGCACGGTCAGCAGGAACCACTGCCCCGGTGGGGGATCGCGATCGGCTTTGGGCTGCTGGCGCTGTGGCTCGCGGGAGCGCCGGTGGCGAAGTGGAAATGGTCGATGCGGTTTCTCGGCGTGTCGCTCGATTTGGGGTTGCTGTTTCTGTTTCTTCTCGGCGCGGCGGCGGGATTGGCCGCATCCCGCCCGCTGAACTGGGGGATCGGCCGCTTCTATCGCGGCTTCAACGCGAGTTTCAGCGCGTTCAGCCATTTTTATGGCCGAGCGGTTGCACGCCTCCTCAATTGGAGTCCGCTCGTCCTGATGGCGTATGTCGGCATCCTGGCGCTGACGTTCCTCGGTTTCGCCATCGTGCCGCGGGGCTTTATTCCGGAGCAGGACAAGGGTTATCTCGTCTGCGTGGCGCAACTTCCCGATGGCGCCAGCATGGAGCGCACCACCGCCGTGATGGCGCAGGTCGAGGCGGCGGCGCGAACCATTCCCGGCGTCGCGCACACCATCAACATCCCCGGGTTTTCGTTTCTAAACGGCCTGAATCTGTCCAACTCCGCGGCCATGTTCCTGACGCTGGATCCATTCGAAGTCCGTCAGCGCGATCCGGCGTTGTCGGCGCAATCCATCTTGATGCAGCTGTACGGGAAGCTCGCGGCCGTGACCGACGGCACCGTCATGGCATTCAACGCTCCACCAGTCGAAGGCATCGGCAACACTGGCGGATTCAAGGTCATGCTGAAGGACATCGGCAATCGCGGCTTCGAGGCGTTGCAAGGGGCCGCGGATAACATCAGCCGGGCGGCCATGGTGCAACCCGGCCTCGCTGGCGTGTTCAGTACCTTCCGCGTCGGGCAGCCGCAACTGCACCTCGAAGTCGATCGTACCAAGGCCAAGGCCGCGGGCGTTCAACTGTCGGATATCTTCAACGCCCTGCAAGCGTATCTCGGCGGCGGCTACGCCAACGATTTCACATTCGAGGGTCGCAACTGGCAGGTCACGATCCAGGCCGACGCCGAATTTCGGGATCAGGTCGAGTCGATCAGCCGGCTGAAAGTGCGCAATGCCGAGCAGAAAATGGTCCCGCTCGGCTCCGTCGTGGCGGTACAGGAGATTACGGGTCCGGCCGTCGTGAGCCGGTATCAGTTGTACTACGCCGCCGATCTCAATGGCGCCGTGCTGCCCGGCGTGACGACCGTCCAGGCGCTCCAACTGATGCGCGACATCGCCCATCAGCAAACCGATCCGCGCGCGTTTCAGATCGAACCGACGGAACTGTCGCTGCAAGAGGAGCAAGCCGCCCAGAATATTTGGGCGATACTGGCGTTTCCGCTCGGCGTCCTGTTCGTGTACATGGTGTTGGCGGCGCAGTACGAGAGCTGGTCGCTGCCATTGGCGATCATCCTCATCGTGCCGCTGTGCTTGTCGGCGTCGATTGCCGGCGTCTGGCTGGCGGGCATGGACAACAACATCTTCGTGCAGATCGGCAACGTGGTGCTGATCGGGCTGGCGAGCAAGAACGCGATTCTGATCGCGGAGTTCGCCCGGCAGCAGGAAGCCGCCGGCGTGCCGCGCCGCGAGGCGATCGTGACGGCATGCCGGCTGCGTCTTCGCCCGATTCTGATGACTTCGTTTGCATTCATCCTCGGCGTGGTGCCGCTGGTCAATGCCACGGGCGCCGGCTCGGAGATGCGCCGCGCCCTCGGCGTCGCCGTGTTCAGCGGTATGCTCGGCGTGACGGTCTTCGGCCTGTTCTTCACGCCGATCTTCTATGCCGTGATCCGCGGCATCGCCGATCGCTTCGGCCGGTCGCAGCATGTTGAGAATCCCGCAGCCTGATTTTTCGCAGTCCTCAGCAGGCGGGGGAAGCGATTGGATTCCGTCGCCGTAGAATCGCTTGCGGCTTTGCCGCGGAGGGCTACAACGAATTCCGATGACGACTCCCGAAGCCGACGACCAACTCTCTCGCCCCACGAGACCGATCGATCCGACCGATCCTCGCGTTGAGCTCGCCGCCGAGCGCACTCTCCTCGCCTGGGTGCGAACCGGTCTGGCGATGATGGGATTCGGATTCGTCGTCGCGCGGTTTGGGTTGTTTCTGCGGGAAATGGCGGCCGTGGGCGCTCACAAGTCGCCCGGCGGGCACAGTGGCTCGCTGGTGATGGGCGTGACCCTTGTGGGCATGGGTGTGGTCCTGCTCATCGTCGCCGGCTTGCGCTATCGGAAGTACTGCGCCGCGCTGCGCGTCGGCGATGGCGTGCCGCCGCCGGGCCAGCTATTTGGGTTGATCGTCATCCTGGCGCTGGCTATGCTGGGAATATTCATGGTTGTGTACCTCCTGAGCATCGCCTGACGCCGCTCCGTCAAGGGAATACTCTGCGCCACAGGCGGCTCGGCAACCATGAAGGCACAGGGGCCGCCCGCCGAGAACTGATCCGGTGCGGCCCGAGGCGCACCGCTCACTGCTGAATCCCGAGTCGCCATGACCAGCAAACTCGATCCACTGTTTCGCTATCTCGATGGGCTGACCGGCCGGGCGTCGCTGCCCGACTTGATGAACTGCTTGTCGGAACTTGACATCTCCTGCGAGGACGTCGAGGAGTTCATCCGGTTCTCGAACAACCACTACATGCGCAATCTGATCCGCGCGGGGGAATGGTACCACGCGCTGGTGTTATGCTGGAAGAACGGCCAACGGAGCCCGATCCACGATCACGCGCACTCATCCTGCGGCGTACGCGTGCTGCGCGGCGTGGCGACGGAAACACTCTTCGAATTCACGCCACATGGACACGTCAAGGCGACATTCTCGCGCGATCATTACGCCGGAGCCGTCTGCGGCAGCGAAGACGACGACCTGCATCAAATCTCCAACTTGCAGGACGGCGATGCCGACCTCGTCACCTTGCACATCTATTCGCCGCCGCTCCTCCAGATGGGGACGTACTCGCTGACCGATTTGAAGCGCGGCTTCGAGCCGATGTACCTCGAATTAACCGACGGCGCGGGAATCTGACGCCGGCTTCACAGGCCCGAGGCCTGCCTCGCCAGTTTGATTGCGACCTGGCGCGCCGGAGATCGTATCAGCCGGGCTTGGCGTAGAACGCCTCGGTCTTCGGGCGCAGCGGTCGATTGAGCCACAACGGCCGGCGCAAGCCGCCGGGCCCGGGGCCGGGCCGCGTCATCGCCAGCCAGCGCTTGTAGACTTGATGCGCCAGGTTCGTGTCCACGAAGACGTCGCCGTAGCGGTCCTGCGGCTCGGCTTTCCGGACCGTGACGCGCTGATGCCAGCAGTGCATGCCACTGATCGGGTCGGGTTGCACGGGGAAGATCAGATTCTGCGGTACGCCGCCTTCGCGCCACCAGACCCGCGACGAGTCGGGATCGGCGCTGGCGAATGGTCCCGGCCCTTCCAGTTGTCGAACGAACCACTGCCCAGGGCATCTCTCCTGGATGTCCACGACATTGGCGCTGTACCGATTGCTCGGCGCATCCTGCGGGCGGCGCCACCGGCCCAGGTGGTGCGAACAAGCGACGACGCCGGGACGAATCGCCTCCGTCAGCCAGACGCGGTCCACGAAGTAGCCGATCTCGCTTTGTACCCGCGCCAGGTCGCCGTCGGCCAGCCCGAGCCGCGCCGCATCCGTCGGATGGATCCACAGCGGATTGCACTGGGCGATCTCGTTGAGCCACTTGGCCGCTCCCGAGCGCGTATGGATCAGCGTGGGCAGGCGATACGTCGGCAGCAGACAGAACTCCCCGGCGGCGGCATTCAAATTGGGCTGATGGATGTGGCTTTCGATGTAACCCGGCAGCGTGTACTCAGGCCAGCCCCAGTCTGCCAGCGTCTGGGAGTAGAGTTCTTGCTTCCGCGACGGCGTCGGGAATCCCTCCACGCAAACGCCGTCGACTTCAATGCCGCACGCCTTACCGTCCTTCATTGCCAATTTGCTCTTCGGATCGACGGCGGCTCCTTTCTTCTCGCCGTCGCTCAGGACTCGTTCGTGCCGGCGATACGTGGACTTCACGACCTGAAAAGCGCCGAAGCGGCGCATGTAGCCGAGCGGATCGAGGCCCTTGGCCGCGGCGGCTTCCGGCAGCCCGGGAACGCGCTCGAAAATGTGGCGATAGTATTCGTCGACCGAGACCTTCTGACCCGGCCGCGAGGGACTCTCAAAGTGCTTTCGAATCCCCAGTTGACCCGTGGGATCGATCTGCCAGGATAGCTCGATCCAGAACTCATCCTCTTCCCAGACGCGGCCGGGATTCGCGTCAAACGTCTGCTCCACGGGTTGGCCGTCTCGTTCGCGGGCCACCCGCAGCACCGGCTGCCGGAACGCGATCCAGGTCGCCGCGTGCGTCTCGTAGGTATTCAGATCGTGCCGCTCGGACGCCTGGCCCATCGGCAGCACGAGATCGGCGAAATACGCGGTCTCATTCCAGGTCGGTGTCAGCGCGACGTGCAAGCCGATCTTCGATTCGTCTCGCAGCACCTCGACCCAACTGAAGCCGTCGGGATACGTCCAGACGGGATTGAACACACGGGTGAAGTAGGTGTCGAGTCGGCCGCGGCCCTCCTTGAGGAAATGCGGCAGCAAGAAGCTCATCTCGTAATGAGCGAGCGGATACTCCTTGGGGAAATGCAGTTCATTCCAGACGTCCTGGGGTGGCGGCACGTCGAAGAACTGCGGCTTGAACTTGTTCCACGCATTCGGGCCGGTGCCGCCCTCCGTGCCGACCGCGCCGACCAGCACGCTCAGGAAGTGCAGGCAGCGCGCCACCTGCCAGCCGCCGAGGTGCCCGCTTGCCGGTCCGCGCCAGTTATGGCTGGCGAAGCGATGTCCCGCCCGGCCGATGCGGCGGGCCACCTCGACAATCATCGTCGCTGGAACGCCCGTCTCCGCTTCGGCGTACTGCGGCGTAAACCGCTCGTAGTCTCTCTTCAGACAACGGATGAAGCTCTCGAACGTCACCGGCTCGTTCGGGTGCTTCGAGCGCAGGTACTCATCCCAGTTGACCCACCGACGGAGGAACTCGGCGTCGTACTGGTCTTCATCGAGAATGACGCGGGCCATCGCCAGCAGCGCGGCCGCTTCGGTGCCGGGACGTGTCGGCATCCAGTAATCGGCCATCGACGCGGTATTTGAAAGGCGCGGATCCATGACGGCCAGTTTGGCCCCGGCCAGCTTGCCTTCAATGATCCGCTGGGCGTGCGGGTTGAAGTAATGGCCCGATTCCAGGTGCGCGGAGATCAACAGGATGAAGTCGGCGTTGGCGTGATCGGGGCTGGGCCGGTCGTACATCTGCCAGATGGCGTATCCGAACCGCGCGCCGGACGAGCAGATGTTGGTATGGCTGTTGTGCCCGTCCACGCCCCAGGCCTGGAGCACGCGCTCGATGTAGCCTTCGTGGCCCGGCCGGCCGACGTGATAGACCACTTCGTTTTGACGATTCTCTTCAATCGCTTTGCGAATCCGCTGGGCGATGAGTTGCACGGCTTCGGACCAGCCGATCGGCTCCCATTGCCCGGCGCCCCGCGGTCCGACGCGCCGCAGCGGTTGCAGGATGCGGTCCGGGTCGTTGATCTGATTGATCGTCGCCGGACCCTTGGCGCACAGCCGGCCGCGGCTCGCCGGGTGCAGCGGATTGCCCTCAAACTTGCGAATCGTGCCGGTTCCCTTGTCCACGAACGCGAGCAGACCGCACGCGGATTCGCAATTGAAGCACGTCGTCGGAATCAGGCGGTAATGTCGCTCAACGCGCCGACCCGGCCAACCTCGCGGCTCGACCTCAACCCAATCGTCCCATCGATCGGGCGGCGCCGCGGCCACGAGCGGGCCCGGCGCACTGTCGTCCGGGTGCGGCGGAGTGTCCGGGATCAGGCCCAGCCGCACGGCCAATCGCTCGATCCAACTGACTGAATTCGCCACCTTCGGTCCCTCGGTTCTCTAGCTCAACGGTACGTGTTGCGGCGCGAGCACCCATAGCCACTCGATGACGAACAGGCCTGCGAGAGCCACCACGCCGGCGAGCGCCCCGAATGCCGGAATGGCCGTCGCCAGCAGAAGCAGCGGCACGACGTGCCCCATGCCCAAGCCGGCGATCCAGAACCAGCGGCCCATCGGCCGGCCGATGATCCAACGCATCGCCCGATGGGCGTCGGCGGTCGGCGGCGTTGTCAGGATTTCCGCAAGCAGCGTCACGGCGCTGAGAATCAGCGTGGCCACGAGAGACCAGCGAGCCGCGCTCGCCGGCTCCGTCGCCAGAATCGTATCGACAATCAGCCAAATTGCGCTGCCCGCGAGAAGAGCGTGCGCGAGCAAATGGATGCTCAGCAGCGGATTCTGCCAGAAATCCCGACCCTTCGCCTGCGCGAACAGGAAGGCCGTGTAGATGGCCGTGATCACCGCGAGAATCACACCTGGCCAGATGAGAGTGTCCGCTAAGGATCGCGCCCCGATCATCGTCGCGACAAACCACACCGACAGCAGCGCTCCATAGGCGGTCAGCGCATATGCTCCTCGGACGAGCCACGATCGCCACTGCGGTCGCAACAGGACGTACAGGAATCGCCGCGGCTGCTTCAGGTCCGCGACGAGCAGCCCGGCCGTGATTGCCAGGAACACCAGCGCGATTGTACCCAACGCCAACCCGACGCGCTCCGCCGCGCCCGCGCCAGCGAGGACTCGCGCGGCTGCTGTCGCCAGAAATGCCCCGGCCGCGATCGACTTCGTCCACGTGTAGGCGACGACTTCCCAGCCCCACGACGGCGCCCGCGGTCGAACGTCGTAGGCCCGCCGCGCTTCCGTCGACGATGACACCACGTCGAGCGACAGTCGTCGACCCGAGTCCGCGCCGTTCAATTCAGCCGGTTTCCCATCCGTGGTCGTGTAAGCGCCGCGACTCCACATGCTGCGGCCATCCGCCGTCGTTTGCGTCGGGACAAGGCTCGCCTGGTCGGCTTCGATGTAGTACAGCTTCGGCCGCGTTTCCTTCTCCGGCTTGCGCACCTGCACGGGAAAACGATCCAGAAGTCGGGAAATCTCGGTCGTCGGATCGTCCATGTCGCCGGCGATGATCGCCTGTTCCGGGCAGACCACGACGCAGCTCGGCTGCAATCCGGCCTCGAGCCGGTGCGTGCAGAAATTGCACTTGGCAGCAGTGTTCTTCTCCGGGTCGATGTACAGCGCATCGTAAGGGCAAGCCTGGATGCACGACTTGCAGCCGATGCACCGATCCGAGTTGAAATCGACGACGCCGTCGGCCCGGCGATAGAGTGCGGTAACCGGGCAGATCGTCACGCACGGCGCCCAATCGCAGTGGTTGCAGCGCATCACTGAGAAATAGCGCCGGCTGTTCGGGAACGCGCCCTTCTCGACGTATTTCACCCAGGTCCGATCGACGCCGACGGGCACCTGATGTTCGCTCTTGCAGGCGACCGTGCAAGCGTGACAGCCGATGCACTTGCGATTGTCAATGACGAACCCGAATGTCGGCACGGGGGGAGGCCCTCGAATTGATCGCCTGGGTGTACATAGAGTAGCAACCGCGAGCTCGGAGGGTATAAGCGGCGTGAGCCGTTTGCTCGCGGCGTCCGGTCCCGCGCTCCAAGCGCGTCCGCCGACTACCGCGCAGAATTGCGCGAGTGAAATGAGGTCAACTCTTTGCCGCTGAAGTGACTCGTCAGCGGAGAGGGAGGGATTCGAACCCTCGGTACGGTTGCCCGCACACCGGTTTTCGAGACCGGCCCATTCGACCGCTCTGGCACCTCTCCGAGTGAGGAGATTATAGAATCCGAGGCGCGGGCGAAGGAGAGGGTTCGCGCCGCGCCTCGACGCGCCTTAGTTTCGCAGAACAATCGTGTACCGCAGTCCGGATTTCTCCACCGGCTCGCCCGGTACGCGGCTCGTCAGCGTCGCCGTCGCACCCGTTTTGCGATACTCGAACGCCTCTCCACTGCCGGGGTCGATGGGCACGGGGACTTCCTGGATTTGCGAAAGCGAATCCGGCAACTGCCCATGCCGAGCGGCATAGATCCGCAACGCCTCGATGACGCGGAGCGCCGCGATCTTGCGCTCGAGGCGCGATTGAGCCGTTATCACTTTGTCGATGGCCGGCATCCAGATTCGGACAATTCGGACCGCTTCCGTGTCCGGCGCCGACGACGCCGATGCCATTGTCCGACGCAGTTGCTCCCGCGCCTGCGCGGGGGGCAGATAAACTGCTGTGAAACGTTGATCGCGGAGATCGTGCAACATTCCATCGAGGTACAGCATCAGCACTTGTGCCGGGGGCATGGCGCCGATGCGCGAGGCGCTCCATCCGGTGCGCTTGGCGAGATATTCCTTCGCGCGCGCCAAGTCCGGTGAATTCGCCGCTGGATCGTCCGGTCCCGTGCCGGCGATCGGCGCGGCCGGTCGGTTCGCATCGTCCGCCATAGTCGCGGCGAGTTCTTTCATCTTGACGCGCAGCCGCTTCAGCATGTCGTTCCACTCGGCCGGCGAGCGAGTTCGATTCAGGTCCAGCAGGTCGGGAAACTCCATCTCAAAAAACCGCTGCTCGTAGTCCCAGGCTGTTCGCAGATCGATGAATGGCCGCGGCAGCGCCGTCAGCGCCCAGTAGAGATTGGGCGCACCGGGCCTCTCGACGACGTCCAATGTCGCATCCGCGAACTGCCCGGCGGCAGAAATGGCCACCAGCCCGCTGATGAGGATCGGGGCCGCCGCGACCTGCCGCGAAAACGCAAATCCCGTCTCGAGGGCTCGCACGGCCGCCGCGAAGTCACCTTCCGCGGCCAGCACCCGCGCGCGGAGCACCAGCATCGGCACGTAGCCACGCATCGATTGCACGTCCGGAATCGCCAATCCCACGACCGAGCCTTGATCGAACGTGAAACTCCAGTCAGCGGTTTTGCGACGCGCCCCGAGATCGAGCTGCCCGTAGGCATACGCCATCCGCGCGAGGAACTCCCGCGCCTCCGTCATGGGAATCTTGTCGATGGGAACTGCGTTCCACGGCAGCGGCGCTTCCATCCAGTACTTGCGCGCCGCATCGCTTTGTTCGTGGACCAGGCGGAGGAAAATGGGCACCGCGTTGCCATCCTTGCGTTCCCACTCCAATGGATAGAGCCGGTAGCGAAATGCCGGAATCGGCGCGTCCATCGGCGAAACGGTCACAAGACGATCGACGAACCACTTGTCACCCGGCGGATCGTCCCCTGGCAAATTGCTGATGGCCACGTGCGAGAGGACAATTGCAGCGGCAAAGGCAATGACATACCGGCGATGCAATCCGCGCATCGATACGACTCCTATGGAAAATGGGATACCGAACGTTACTTGGCGAACTCGAAGTCTCTCTGGCCGGCGCGAAGCGGAGCGATCTCGGGCGGCGACGCGAGCGGCTGCTTGGACGGATTCTCAGCGTCGATATCGCGCTCGATTGCCTGACGGACGACGAAGTAGCTTGACTCGCTCAGGCGCAGCGGCGACTCAATCACTTTTAATGGTGCGGTTGGCTCTGCGAAGCGCGCCAACAGCACGCGATGTTCGTGGCGCGCTTCGGCTAATTCGACGCTAAGGATTCCCACGGCCACCGCCAGCCCAACGGCAATGGCCGGCCAGGCGAATCGCGCTGGGCCGCGCTGTACTGACGCGCGCCCCGCGGCGAACAGCATCGCATCGGCGTTGAGCCCGTGGCTGGCGGGCCGCCAACCGCTCAACCGCTTCTCAATGTCCGTCAGTCCGAGGTCCGACATGAGCTTTCCAGCCTCAATCGCAACCGGGCGAGACCCGCTTGATACCGCCGATGCGCGGTCGGCAGCGAGCACTCCATCAGTTGCGCAATTTCATCGAACGTCAATCCGCCCCAGAGTCGTGCCACGATCGGCTCGCGCTCATCGAGCGGCAACTCGTGGAGCAACCGGGCCGCTTGCTGGGCGTCGATGGCGTCGTCGGCCGCGGTGAACCACGCTTCATCCTGTCGCACGGCGTCCTCGCGCCGCCGGCGGCGCCAAGCCGAACGGCGCTCGGCCAGCGCCGCATTGCGAACCGTTCGATACAGCCACGGCAAGATTCGCCCCGGCGGCGGGTCCTGTTGCGCGAGCCGCACAAACGCCTCCTGCACCGCGTCCTCGGTCAGCGTCGGCCACTGCCGGGCGTACAGTCTGAGTGCCGGCGCGTGATTCCGGTACAGTCGGCCCAGGATGTCCGGGGGCAGCGGCATAGGTCCTCGATTCGCTACCCTGGATATGATGCCGCGGTCCAAAGAATTTCTCGCGCGGCGGCGGTTTTTGCTACGATTTCTCTACCCGCCGGTGGTACGCTGTCCATGCCGCGATTCCGCATCACGCTTGCGATCGCACTGTCCGTGGCCGGGAGCCTGCGCGCTGACCCGGTCGAATTCAACCGCGACGTGCGCCCCATTCTCGCCGAGAATTGCTACCTGTGCCACGGCCCGGACCAGAATCGCCGCAAGAAGGGCCTGCGGCTCGACGACCGCGATTCGGCGATCAAGAAACGCGCGATCGTCCCTGGGAAACCAGGCGAGAGCGAACTCATTCGACGCATCCTTGCCGACGACGCCTCGGAGCGCATGCCGCCCGAAGACACGCACAAGCGCCTCACCGACGAACAAAAGGAGACGCTGAAGCGCTGGATCGCCGCGGGCGCCGAATATCAGCCGCACTGGGCGTACATCGTTCCCAAGCGGCCTCCGGTTCCAGCAATCCGCGGTCCCCAAACGGCAATCCGCAATCCAATCGATGCGTTCTTGCTTGCCCGACTGGAAAGGGAAGGCATCGCGCCGTCGCCGGAAGCCGACCGCCGCCCACTTCTCCGCCGACTGAGTCTCGACCTGATCGGCTTGCCGCCGACGCCCGACGAGGTGAACGCGTTCCTGGCTGACAATGACCCGCGGGCCTACGAAAAGCAGGTCGAACGGCTGCTGGCGTCGCCGCATTTCGGCGAGCGCATGGCCGTTCCGTGGCTCGATCTCGTGCGCTTTGCCGACACCGTCGGTTATCACGGCGATCAAAATCAGAACGTATTCCCGTATCGGGACTACGTCATCGACAGTTTCAATCGCAACAAGCCGTTCGACCAGTTTACCCGCGAGCAATTGGCCGGCGACCTGTTGCCGAACGCCACGACGGAGACGCGCGTCGCCAGCGCATTTAATCGGCTGAACATGATGACGCGCGAAGGCGGCGCTCAACCGGACGAGTATCTTGCCAAGTACGCCGCCGATCGCGTCCGCACCGTGTCGATCGCCTGGCTCGGCTCGACGATGGGCTGCGCCGAATGCCACGATCACAAATTCGATCCATTCACGCAGCGCGACTTCTACTCGCTGGCCGCCTACTTCGCCGACATCAAACAATGGGGCGTCTACCAGGATTACGATTACACGCCGAATCCCGATCTGAAGAACTGGAGCAACGACCACCCGTTCCCGCCGGAGATCGAGGTCGAAAGCCCGTACCTGAAACGGCGGATGCTGCGGCTGATCGACGAAATGGAGCGAATCGCAGACGAAGCGCGGGGTCGATGGATGCAGGCGGCCACGGAGCGCAGCGCCTTTGAGCAATGGGTCGCGGTAGCGCGTGAGTTCGTTTCCCGGCACGACGACGGTTGGTTTGTGGCGCCGGTCATGCCTCCCGCAACCCACGCCGCGATTGAACCCGACGGATCGGTCTTGCTCACCGGACCGGCCGACAAGAATCGCGAAGCGCGGTTCGCGCTGAAACCCGGCGCCGGCTGGGTCGCCGGAGTTCGACTTGAACTGCTGCCGCACGAAGCGCACAAGAACCGAATTCTGCGCACCGACGCCGGCTCAACGACCGTGACCGCGACGTTCACCGTGAAACGCGCCGATGGAAAGGAAACGAAAGCCGGCGTATTCTTCGCGGATTCCGATGACGCGGAGCCGCGCTACGCCAACGGCCAATCGATTCTCGGCGTCCACGGCGGCTGGCGAACCGCGGTCCATCGCGTCGGCATGCCGCAGTCGGCCGTGTACTGCCTCGATCAACCGCTACGGCTCGACGCGGACGACGAATTGATTGTGACGCTGAAAAGCGACGCCATCGGTTGTGTGCGCCTGGCCGTGTCGCCGTTCGTCTCCGCGCTGGCGCCGCACGTGGAGATCGACTCGAACCTCTGGTTGGCGCTGACGCGGAATGAAGCGGAGTATGCGCGAGCCATGGCCGGCGCTCCGGCCGCCCGGTCGCGCGAAGCCGTTCTGGGCCACGCATATCTGATGGGTACGGCGGCGGATCGATTGGCGTTCAGTGCGATTCGCTCCCGGCTCCGGGATTTGCTGCAATGCCGGCGCGGCGTCGCGCACTGCCTGGTTACGGAAACGCAGCCTCCGCGAGTCACGCGCATCCTGCCTCGCGGCAACTGGCAGGATCGGAGCGGGCCGATCGTCGAACCGGCGACGCCGGCCTTTCTGAACCATACTCCGCCGGCTGAGGCCCCCGGCTCGGAACGACGCACGCGGCTCGATTTGGCGAATTGGCTGACGGCGCCGGACAATCCGCTGACCGCGCGGGTGTTCGTCAATCGGCTGTGGAAGCAGTTTTTTGGCGTCGGCATCAGCACTGTGATGGAGGACGTCGGCGCGCTGGGCGACTGGCCCGCGCACCCGGAACTGCTCGATTGGCTGGCCATCGAGTTCCGCGACAGTGGCTGGGACGTGAAGCACATGGTCCGGTTGATGGTGACCGCGGGAGCGTACCGGCAGTCGTCGCGCGCCCGGCCGGAACTGCGCGACCGCGACCCGAGCAATCGTCTCGTCAGTTATCAACTCCCGCGCCGACTCGAGGCCGAGTTCGTCCGGGATTCGGCGCTCGCCGTCTCCGGCCTGCTCCACCGCGAGATGGGCGGGCCGAGCGCGAGACCGTATCAGCCGGCCGGGTACTACTCGCAGTTGCAGTTCCCCGACCGCAATTACGTGCCGCACGCGGACGAGCGCCAGTATCGCCGCGGCGTGTACACGCACTGGCAGCGGACGTTCCTGCACCCGATGCTGGCGAACTTCGACGCCCCGCCCCGCGACGAGGGCTGCGCCAACCGCACCGTCGCCAACACGCCGCAACAGGCGCTCACGCTGCTCAACGATCCCACGTTTGTCGAATGCGCCCGCGTGCTGGCCGACCGGCTATTGACTCAACCCGGCGGCGATCGGGAGCGGATCGAATGGCTCTACGTGCAGGCGCTGACTCGGCCGCCGAAACCGGCCGAACTCGATACGCTGCTGGCGCTTCTGGAACTGGAACGCAAACAGTTTCGCGAGGTATCGGTCGACGCGGGAAAACTGCTCAAGGTCGGCAATGCACCCCGGCAAAGTCGAGTCGAAGTGACGGAACACGCCGCATGGACTGAGGTCTGTCGGGCGGTATTGAATCTGCACGAGTTCATCACGAGGTATTGATGAGCGCGGCGAAGGAATACTTGAGAACCATCACGCGGCGAAGCTTTCTGACGCGATCGGCTTACGGTCTGGGCGGGCTGGCGCTGGCGCAGTTGATGGGCGAGCGCGCCCGCGCCGATGAGCCGCGGTCCCGCGGCGTCGTGCAGCCGGCCCACTTTCCAATCAAGGCGCGGCGCGTGATTCACCTGTGCATGGCTGGCGGCCCATCGCAATTCGAGACTTTCGATTTCAAGCCGAGGCTCCGCGAGCTTCACGGCCAGCCGTTCCCGGATTCGTTCACCCAGGGCCAGCAACTTGCGCAGCTTCAGAACACGAAGTTGATCGCCCGCGGTCCGGTTTGCGAATTCCATAAGCACGGGCAATCCGGCCAGGAGATCGCCGATTTCTTCCCGCACATCGCCAAGATTGCCGACGACATCTGCATCATCCGTTCGATGCAGACGGAACAGATCAATCACGATCCGGCCCATGCGTTCATGAACTCGGGGTCGATCATCAAGGGCCGGCCGAGCATGGGCTCGTGGGTGCTCTACGGCCTCGGCGCAGAGACCGATTCGCTGCCGGGCTTCATCGTGCTCACCAGCGCGGGCAAGACCGGGCAGCAGCCGGTGTCGGCCCGGCAATGGTCGGCCGGCGTCTTGCCCAGCAAGTACCAGGGCATCCTGTTCCAGTCGCGCGGCGATGCGGTGCATTACATCGGCAACCCGCCCGGCGTCCGCGGCGACTCGCAACGCCGGGTCATCGACGCCGTCAACCGTCTCAACGGGCTGCTTGCGGCCGAGACGCTCGATCCGGAGATTCAGACGCGGATCGCGCAGTACGAACTGGCGTTCAAGATGCAAACCTCGGTCCCGGAACTGACCGATTTCCGCAACGAGCCGCCGAAGATGCTCGAACTTTACGGCGTGAAGCAGCCCGGCGACGGATCGTTTGCGTCAAACTGCCTGATGGCCCGGCGGCTGGCGGAGCGCGGCGTGCGGTTCATCCAGCTATATCACCGGGCCTGGGACCATCACGACAATCTGGAGCCGAGCATGCGATCCGCGGCGCTGGACGTCGATCAGCCGTGCGCCGCCCTGGTTCAGGACTTGAAGGAGCGCGGCATGCTCGACGACACGCTCATTATCTGGGGCGGCGAGTTTGGCCGGACGCCGATGGGCCAGGGCACTGGCCGCGATCACCACATCCTCAGTTTCGCCATCTGGCTGGCGGGCGGCGGCGTCAAGGGCGGACTGACCTACGGCGCTACCGATGAATTGGGCTATCGCGCGGTCGAGAACGTCGTCCACGTCCGCGACCTGCACGCCACGATGCTGCGGCTCTGCGGGCTGGATCACGAGCGGCTCAAGGTCAAGTTCCAGGGACTCGACGTGCGGCTGACCGGCGTCGAACCGGCGCGAGTCTTAACGGAAATTCTGGCCTGACGCGGAATGTCGAGCTGCGTGCCGGGCCGCGAGCCCAGCGAGCGGACTCCGCGGGCCTGTGTGACCCGCGCCGAGCGAGACCGCGCTACTCATCCTTGCCGTTGATGCCGTACTTTTCCATTTTCTTGGCGAGCGTTTCGCGAGTGATGCCGAGTAGCCGCGCGGCTTGGGTCTTGTTGCCTGCCGTCCGCCGCAGCGCCTCGGGAATGGCCCAGATGCGTTCGATCGCTTCCAGGTCGAGGGGCAGATCGATTGGCCGGAGCGGCAAATCGCCGAGCACGATGGCACTGGAGTCGAGGACCGCCCCATCGGCATGGACGACCGCGCATTCGAGCACGCGCTGCAATTCGCGGACGTTGCCCGGCCAGCGGTATTCGCACAGCTTGGCGACCGCGTCCGGCGCGAGCGTCACGGACTTCCGGCACTCGGATGCGATCCGGTTCACGTAGTCCGCGGCGATCTCCGGGATGTCGTTGGCGTGGTCGCGCAGCGGCGGAACCGCGATCGTGAGCGAGCGCAACCGGTAGTACAAGTCAGCGCGGAAGCGCCCGTCGCGAACTTCGCGCTCCAGGTCGCGATTGGTCGCCGCGATGATGCGCACGTCCGGGTTGATCTCGGTCGTGGCGCCGAGCGGGCGGAACGGCTTGCCCTCAATCACGCGCAACAGTTTCGCCTGACATTCCAAGGGCAGTTCCGCGATTTCGTCGAAGAGCAGCGTGCCATCGTCGGCGCGCTGAAACAGGCCGGGATAGTCGCGTTCGGCGTGGTGCAGAGCGCCCTTGCAATAGCCGAAGAGCTCGGTCTCCATCATCGTCGGCGGAATGGCGGCGCAGTTAACGACGACGAGCGGGCCGGCGGACCGCGGACTTTCCCGGTGAACCGCAATGGCGACGAGTTCCTTGCCCACGCCGGTCTCGCCCGTGATCAGGAGCGTAAATCGCTCGGCGGCCACGCGGACGATCTGCTGCCGCAGTCGATCCATCTCGGGGCTGGAGCCGATGAGCACGTCGGCATCGGCGCGGCGGGCGCGGAGCCGAGTGTTCTCCGCCTGCAAACTGCGCCGGACGCGCAGCATCTGCAGGAATCCCGCCAACGATCCCACCATCGCCTCGCAAAAGCGGACTTCGCGCTCGGTGAATTTGCCGGCCGACTTGAACACCTGCACGGCCGACGGCCGATGCGCCCGCGAGCGCATCGGCACGCCGACGGCATCAGCCACGCTTGATTCCGCCAGCATGGACCGAGCGGACGACTGGCGATCGAGCCAGATGAGCCGCCCATCGCGGCGGACGGAGCGAGTGAGAAAGCGGCTGATCCGCGCGTCGATCGACGCCGATTCGGGCAGCACCAATCGCGGGGCCGCGTCGTCGCTATCGATCGTGACGAACGCGGCCGCGGCGGCGCCGGTCTGTCGAAGGATGGCCTTGAGCGCGCGCCGGAGCAACACCGCGCCATCGTCGTCCTCGACCGCCACGGCCATGAACGAGCAGAGGGCCGTGAGTTCGTCCGCCTGGAGTTGCGTGGACGCGGCCGGCGGCAGTGGCGCGACCACGTCCGTGCCCGGACCGATCCGGCAGGTCGGCGTTTCGGAGGCGAGCTGGAAGCGCAGGACCGTGCTGCCGATCTGGATTTCAGAGCCATCGGCCAAGGGCATCGACCGGCGGAGGCGATGGCCGTTCAGCTGCGTGCCATTGCGACTGTTAAGGTCGGCCAGGTGCCAGTGGCCGTCGGCGAATTGCACGCGGGCATGCCGCCGGGAGGCGTGCTCGTCGTCAATCACAATGGCGTTGTCTTGACTGCGGCCGAGCGTCACCGGTTGACCGGGCTCGAGGTCGAATGCGCCGTTCGCGCTGCCGGTTTCCACTGTCAGCCGCGCCCGCATGAACTGGCTCCAACGCTGGGGGCAACGCACCTCTATTGTGAGAAACAAATCGTCCGGGTGCAAGTCCGCGACGCGGGAGATGCGTCAATCGACGTCGCCGGCGAAGATCGACCGGCCGCCGTCCACAGGCAGGCAGACGCCTGTGACAAAGTCATTCTCAAGGAAAAACAACACGGTTTGAGCGATATTCGCCGGCGAACCCTCGCGGCGGACGAGGGTTCCGGCAATTGCCGCCTCCCGCTCCGCGACGGGCAGGTCCGGCGGCAGCATCACCGGCCCCGGCAGCACGGCGTTGACTCGGACGCGCGGATTCCGCGTCCCGAGCTCGACAGCGAAGCATCGGGTGAGCCCCGGAATCGCCGCCTTGGAAGCGAAGTAGGCGGCGTGATCGCGATACGGTCGGACGTCCGCCCAGTCGCCCACGTTCACAATGACGCCGCCTTCGGACTGCCGCACCATCTGCAACCCGGCGTGCTGACAGCAGAGAAACGTGCCGAGCAAGTTGATGTCGAACTGCTCGCGCACGTCCTCGGCGGTCGTTTCTTCGAGCGTGACGCGCTTCCAGACAGCGGCACAGTTGGCCAGCAGGTCGAGACGCCCGAATCGTGACACGACGTCGGCGACCAACTGGCGCACGGCGGATTCATCGGCGAGGTCCGCCTCGAACGCTTCGGCCGACACTCCAAAGCCGCGAAAGTGGACGACGGTTTCCTGAGCCGCGGCGGCCGACGAACGGTAGTGCACCGCGATCGACCATCCGCGACGAGCCAGCGCGTCCGCGACGTGCCAGCCGACTCGCCGTTTCCCACTCCCGGTGACAAGCGCGACAGGCATACGGAGGGAATTATCCACAGATCAGCACAGATGGACACGGTGCAATCGACCAGCCGAGTTCATCTGCGGTTCAATGCTCAGCCGAACAGAGGCAGAGGTTGGCCTTCGCAGAGGGCGGCCGGGCGGCCCTGATTGTCGGTGATGTGCGCGTCGGCGGGGATGCCGAGCGCGTGGAAGATGGTGGCGTGCAGATCGGCCGGCCCACACGGGAAATCGAGGGGCGCCGATGCGATCTTGTCGGATCGACCGTAAACCTGCCCGCCGCGGATCCCGCCGCCGGCAAAGGCGACCGAATAGCAGTGCGGAAAATGGTCGCGTCCCGCGTTGCCGCCGATCCGCGGCGTTCGGCCGAACTCCGTTAGCCAGACCACCAGCGTCTCATCCAGCCGGCCGCGGTCTGCGAGGTCATCAAGCAGAGCACTGGACGCGCGGTCGAGCGGCGGGGCCAGCGCTTCGCGGATTCGCGAGAAGTTGTTGTCGTGGGTGTCCCAGTGGTCGCCCTTGCCGCCGTTGAGATCGCCGGCCGAGGCGTACACGGTCACCAGCGGCACGCCGGCGTCCGTCAGCCGCCGGGCCAGCAGCATCGACTGCCCGCAGATGTGATCGCCGTAGGCCTCCCGGAGGCGAGCCGGTTCGAGATCGAGATTGAACGCGCCGGCGACTTCGGGGCGGAGCAGCAAATCGGCCGCCATTTCCTGGTAATGCCGCAGCGGGTGCTTCTCGAAATTCTGAGCCGTGCCGGCGTCGAGCAATTGATCGCGCAGGTCGCGGCGGCGGCGGACGCGATCGGCGTCCAATCCCGACGGCAGTCGCAGTTCCGCGCGACCATGCTCCGGCGAGACGCCGGCGTACTGCTTGCCGCAACCGGGATGAATCACGAGTGGATCGGCCGCGATGCCGAGGAAACCGGCGTCCTGCCCGTTCTGCAAGCCGCGATCGGCGATCGGATACGGCAGGCAGACGCTGCCGGGCAGGCCGCCGCGGGCCCGGCGGTAATGCGCGACCATCGCGCCGAGGCACGGCCAATCCTTGCGCGATGGCAGGATCGGCACGTCGCCGTTATTCAAATCGGCGTCGGGCTTGTGCCCGGTGAGATTCCAATAGGCGGCATGCCGATGGCCGATGGCCCGATGGCAAGCCGAGCGAACGATCGCCAGTCGCTCGGATTGCTTGGCCAGGAGCGGCAGTGTCTCCGCGAAATGAATGCCCGGCGTGGCGGTGGGAATCGACTTGGTCGGCCCGCGGACGTCCGACGGCGCGTCGGGTTTCGGGTCGAACGTGTCGAGTTGACTCATGCCGCCCCAGGAAAAAATGACGATGCACGAGCGCGCGCGAACGCGCTCGCGCGCTTGAGCGCGCAGCCCAAGCAACTGCGGCAGCGACAGCCCGAGCGCGCCCAACCCGGCTCGGAGCAGCGAGCGGCGCGTCAAATGGAAATCACGGCAAGCGGTCATGCGTCGTCCGTGCGGGCGCAGGTCCTGAAGGCCATCGTATCCGCCGCGACCAGTCCCGGTCAACAATGTCGATAAAATCGGCGCATTCACGCAGGGCCGATCGGCGCACTATTCATTCAGAATCGACGAACCGACGCTACCAGCTTAACGCGCTCGATCGGGGAAACGTCGGCCGCATTGGCCCCCAACCGGAAAACCCTGCCAGTGCCGCCGTGATGCACCGGCACGCAACATCTTGCATCGGCAGGGGTTCAGTGTGACAATGCCATTGGGCTCCAAGTCGGACCACGGGCATGGCGCACGCGAATTTGAGGCACGATCCGCAAAGTACCCCGACAAAACCGCGTCCACCGGGGCGGGATGCTCAGGTGCAGCTCGCCGCCGAGCGAACCCTGCTCGCCTGGGTTCGAACCGGCTTGGCATTGATGGGCTTTGGATTCGTGGTGGCTCGATTCGGCCTGTTTCTGCACGAACTGGCCGGCATTCGGGGGGAAACGATCGTCGCCGGTCACGGGTACTCGTTGTGGATCGGCGTCGGACTCGTCGCGATGGGCGTATGGGTTCTCAGCGTATCGGCGATCCGCTTTCGGCGATACGCGATGGCGATCCGCGCCGGCCGAGAGGTGCCGCCGCCCGGTCCCCAGTTCGCCCTTGGCGTCGCCATTGCCCTCGCTGCCATCGCCGTGGCCATGATCGTCTACCTGCTGCACATCTCCTGAGGCGCGTTCGAGGAGGCTAGCGCATGAAGAATGTCACATTTGTGGTGGCGGCAATGTTGGCAACGTCCGTTACTTTGGCGGCCGACAGCTTCGCGGACCTCAAGACGCTGCAAGGCACGTGGAAGGTCGCGGCAGCTGAACTCAGCGGCCGGACTCTTGGCGGCGATTTCACTGGCAACACGAAGCTCATCATCGAGGGCGACCGCTATGTAGTCATGGTCGGCGCAACGCCGGATAAAGGCACGCTCAAGATCGACGCCGGAAAGTCTCCAAAGTGGATGGACATCAACGGCACCGAGGGGCCGAACAAAGGCAAATCGATCCCCGCGATCTACGAGATCAGCGGCGACACGTTGAGAATCTGTTACGATCTCGGCGGCACGACGCGCCCGACGGAGTTCAAGACGAAGCCAGAAACGAAGCTGTTTCTGGCGACGTACAAGAGGGACAAGTGATGAAGCCGACAGATTGGCCAGCGCGTGTTTCGCTTGGCGTTATGAGCGCATCGCGCTAATATCGACGCCATGATCCGGGGATTCCGCGACGGTGACGCCGAGCGACTGTTCCTCAGATCGGGCCGCGTGAAGCTCGAGCAATCGCTGCAGCGTGCGGCGCTGCGAAAGCTCCTGATTCTTGACGCTGCGGAGTCGCTCGACGACCTGCGCGTGCCGCCGGGGAACCGTCTTGAGAAACTTCGAGGCGACCGCGCCGGACAACATAGTATCCGAAGTAATGACCAATGGAGAATCTGTTTCCGTTGGCGCGACGGTCATGCGTGGGACGTCGAGATCGTCGATTATCACGAGAGAGTTCAAGAGTTGCCTCGCCGCAAACCGCGACCAATTCACCCCGGCGAAATTCTGAGTGAGGAGTTTCTGGAGCCGATGGGTGTCAGCCAATATCGGCTGGCCAAGGATACGAGCGTTCCCGCGCGGCGGATCAATCAGATTGTGCGTGGACAGCGTGCCATATCGGCCGATACGGCATTGCGATTGGCTCGGTACTTCGGAACATCCGAGCGGTTCTGGCTGAACCTGCAATCGCGTTACGAACTGGAATTAGAGAAGGACCGCCTTGGCGATCGGCTCCGACGGGAAGTCAAAGTGCGTTCGTCGTAGTGACTCGATTGCTTGACTCTCAAGCACCCGCGCCGACAATGCCAGCACGGGTCACGATTACATTCACGGAGGCAAAGACATGGCCACTGCCACCGCCGCGCCCGCCAAGAAAGTCCAGCCGCCGAAAGTCAAAGACCAGCCGATGTTCATCGGCGGCAAGTGGGTCGATTCGCAATCCGGGAAGACGTTTCCGACAATCAATCCGGCCACGGGCGAAGTGATCTGCCAGGTGGCTGAGGGCGACAAGGCCGACATCGATCTGGCCGTGAAAGCCGCCCGCAAGGCGTTCGAATCCGGCCCGTGGCCGAAAATGAGCGCTGCCGAGCGCGGCCGGCTGCTGCACAAGCTCGCCGACGCCATCGAGGCCAACATCGACGAACTGGCGGCCCTCGAGACGCTCGACAACGGCAAGCCGCTCCGCGACGCCCGCAACGCCGACCTGCCGTTGACAGTCAAGGCCTATCGTTACTACGCCGGCTGGGCCGACAAGATTCACGGCAAGACGATTCCGATTGAAGGCAATTACTTCTGCTACACGCGGCACGAGCCGGTCGGCGTCGTCGGGCAGATCATCCCCTGGAACTTTCCGCTCCTGATGCAGGCGTGGAAGTGGGGCCCCGCGCTGGCGGCCGGCAACACGCTCGTGCTCAAGCCGGCCGAGCAGACACCGCTGACCGCGCTCTACGTCGCCCGGCTGGCGCAGGAGGTCGGTTTCCCGGACGGCGTGATCAACGTCGTGCCCGGCTACGGTCCGACGGCTGGCGCCGCGCTCTCCTCGCACATGGACGTCGACAAGGTCGCGTTCACCGGGGAAGGCGCCACCGGCAAGATTGTGATGACCGCGGCGGCCCAGTCGAACCTGAAGCGCGTCAGCCTCGAGCTCGGCGGCAAGTCGCCGAACATCATCTTCGCCGACGCCGATCTCGACGCGGCCATCGAGGGCGCCTATTTCGCGCTCTTCTTCAACCAGGGCCAGTGCTGCTGTGCTGGTTCGCGGCTGTTCGTGGAGGAATCGATCCACGACAAGCTCGTGGACAAGCTCGCCGCCAAGGCCAAGGCACAGCAGGTCGGCGACCCGTTCGACCCCAACACGACGCAAGGCCCGCAGGTTTCGCAGGAGCAGATGGAGCGGATCCTCGGCTACATCGAGAGCGGAAAGAAGGAGGGCGCCCAGTGCGTCACCGGCGGCAAGCGGCTCGGCGACAAGGGCTACTTCGTCGAACCGACGCTCTTTACCAATGTCAAAGACGAGATGAAGATCGCCAAGGAAGAGATCTTCGGGCCNNCATTCGGAGCCGCGCACGACGTGAGCGCTTCATCGCTTCTCTCCCAGCGCGAACAGCCGTTTCTCGGTCCGAAGGTAGATCTTGCCATCCACGAGCGCCGGGGTGGCGAGGATCGGTTCGTGGAATTGCACCTTGGACAGGACTTCAAACTTGTCGCCGGCTTTCAGAACAACCACGGTGCCGCCATCGCTGGCGGCCATGACGACGCCGTCTCCGGCGACCGGCGAGGCGTAGCAGGTTCCGCGCGTGCCAAGCCGCTCACGATACAACTCGCGGCCGGACTTCAGATCGCGGCAGGTGATGAAACCGCGCTCGTTGACCAGGTACACGCGCCCCTGGTAGATCAGCGGCGACGGCACCTCCGGCGCCGACTTCGACTGGGACCAGACGATGTGCGAGGCGCTGACGTCGCCGACCCCGTCCAGTCGGACGCAATAGCAGGTCGTCACGGCTGTTTGGGTCATCCGCGCCTGATCGTCAAGCAGCGCCTGCCATTCGGGGCGATCGAGCGCCTTGTCGCGATCCAGATCGAAACGCGGCGCGCGATCACGGACGGGCAGCCAATCGCCGATCTTGTCGTCCCGATTGCGCGTGAACGTCATGAGATCCCGTGGAATCTCGTCGAACTGAATCTTGCCGTCGCCGTTCTTGTCGAACTTCTTCAGCGCTTCATCGAAGGTCGGCAGCACGACGACATTGTCGGTATCGCCGATCGGATTGGAGAGCGTGAAGACGGCGAATCCGTCGGCGATCGCCGGGGAATTGAGTGACGCGGCCGGCAATCCGAGCATGTACCAGAGTTCTTTACCATCGGCCAGGTTGTAGGCGCAGACGCGCTGTCCGCCGAGAGCCAGCACCTCGTGCCCGCCGGGAATCGCAAAAACCATCGGCGTCGAGTAGAGCCCCTGGGAGAAGCCCCGACCGCGAGTCTTTTCCCACGCCCGCTGACCGGTCTTCCGATCAAAAGCGGACAGCGCATATGAGTAGCTGCCCGGTCCGGTGTTGAGAAGAACGAGTTCCCCGGCGACGATCGGCGATTGGCCGGAGCCAAATCGTCCCGGAATCGGGTGGATCGGCCGGCGCCATAGTTCGTGCCCATCGCGGTCGTAGCAGACCAGCCCAAACATGCCAAAGTAGACGTAGACGCGCTCGCCGTCGGTCGCCGGCGTCGAGGATGCCGGGTTATTCAGTTCGTGAATCGGCTCGGCCTTGTCCGCGGGAACGGAGTTTCGCCAGAGGATTCGGCCGGTCGCGCGATCGAGACAGATGGTTTCGAGGTTTTTTGTTCCGACCTCGGAGCCGGTCACGTAGATTCGGTCATCCCAAATCACCGGAGACGAGTGGCCGCGAGGCAACGGCGTGGACCACAGCACGTTCTTGTCAGGGCCGAACTCCCGCGGAACGGGCGCGCCCTCGGCCGCAACACCGGCGCCGTTGACGCCGTGAAACTGCGGCCAGCGAGCCGGCGGCGACTCCGCCTCGGCCGCCGAGGCGACAAATGTGACTACGGCAATCGAAAGCGCAAACATCCTCAGAAAAGACCTTCGCATGAATCACCATGGGTTCGCGATTTGGGCCATTGCGGATTGTATCCGGGACTCGCTCCGAATTCGCCCGACTCGCGGCTCTCGGCACGCCGTTGACGACGCTGCGGATACAACGGTCAATGGCGAAAGCTCATGTTGCCAGCGGGGAGAATACAATGCGATTCACGACGACCTGCGCGACTTTGTTGCTGATCGTAGGCCCGCTTGCGGCTCAGCCGGTCTCATTTGAGCGGATCGCCAACACGGCCACGGCCATCCCCGGCGGCACGGGCAATTTCACATTCTTCACGTTTCCAGTGATCGCCGGCGGTCGCGTGGCTTTCAATGGCCGCGGCAGCGGCGGTCAGGATGGCATCTACACCAGCGCCGGCGGCGTGTTGACGGCCGCGTATGATCGGCAAACGCCGATTCCGGGCGGTTCGGGCAACTTCACGAGCTTTACGCTACCGGCTCTGACCTCGGCGGCGATGGCGTTCATCGGCGGCGGCACCGGCGGCCAGCAGGGCGTCTACACGGATATCGGCGGCGCCTTGCAGGCCGTCGCGAATCTGGCCACGCCCATTCCCGGCGGCACGGGAACATTCACGGCGTTCGGCGGCCTCAACGGTCCGCCAGCGCTCGACGCAACGAGCGTGACCTTCGGCGCGACTGGCTCCGGCTCGCAGGCCGGCATCTATCGCTGGTCGTCCGGCACGGTGAGCCTCGTCGCCAACACCAGCACGATGCAACCGGGCGGCAGCGGTCCGTTTCAAAACCTATCAACCGGGTCGATTGACGGTTCCCGCGTGGCCTTCTACGGGTCGGCCCCAGCGTCCGGCGGCGGTTTTCGCACCGGACTCTATGTCTCAGACAACGGTACCCTTTCCATTGCGGTGGACACCACGATGCCGGTTCCCGGCGGGACGGGCAACTTCGTGAATTTCGGTACGCCGAGTCTCGTCGGTCAGCGCGTCGTCTTCGTCGGACTCGACGGGGGATCCGGCAACCTGGGCATCTATTCATCGACGGCCGGACAAATCAGTGCGCTGTACGACTCCAGTACACCCGTACCCGGCGGCGTCGGCACGTTCACGGGGTTCGGCACCGAGGTCTCCGTCGATGGCTCGCACATCGCGTTTTTTGGCGTTGATTCCGCAAACAATCCCGGAATCTTCGTCAGCTTTGGCGGACCGTTAATCAAGGTGCTTGACGGCAACACGCAGCTCGACGGACACGGAATCGTCGGTGCGTCACTAGGGTTGTCGCTGACTCAATTGAGCGGCAACCAGATCGCATTCTACGCCGCGCTCGACGACGGCACGTTCGGCGTCTACACGGCCACGGTCGTCCCCGAGCCGAGCGCACTGGCGCTGCTGGCAATCGGTGCACTCGTGAGGCATGTGCGGCGGCCGTTGCTCAGCGCACCGTGAACCCGCCGTCCACGAGAATCGACTGGCCGGTGATGTAGCTGCCGGCGTCGCTGGCGAGCAGCAGCAGCGGGCCGACCAGTTCTCTCGGATCGCCCCAACGGCCCAGAGCCGTGACCCGGCTCCACTCGTCGCGCTCCGCTTGCGACAACAGCGACGCCGGCAGGTCGGTGAGAAATGGCCCCGGCGCCAGGCAATTGACCGTGATGTTAAACGGCCCGAGTTCCAATGCGCTCGCGCGGGTCATGCCGATGAGCGCCGCCTTCGTGGCCGAGTACGTGTTCCGCTTCTCCTTCGAAATCGTCGCCATCATCGACGAGATGTGAATCACGCGGCCCCACTGGCGCTCCTTCATGCCAGGCACGAGCGCACGGGTCAGCGCCATGACCGAGGTCAGGTTCAGTTCCAACATCATGTCCCAGGTCTCGTCGGTGATGGCGTCGATGGCCTGCGGGACATTGGTGCCGGCGTTGTTGACGAGAATGTCGATCTTGCCGAGTCGGCGCGCCGATTCATCGGCCAGCCGCCGCACGTCGGCTCGCCGGGTCATATCGGCGACGATGGCCTCGACGCGTCGGCCGGTCGCGGCGGCGATCGCGTCGCGGGCTGCGGTCAATTCCGTCTCGTTTCGACTGCAAATGGCCAGATCGGCGCCGGCCTCGGCCAATCCGCGAGCCATCGCCAGGCCCAGACCCTTGCTGCCGCCGGTGACCAGGGCCATGCGCCCGGTCAGGTTAAACATGGCTTGGGGCATGATTGCATCACCCTGGTTACCGAAGTCACCCAGCGCCGATTTGGCAGACGAGAAGCGCGATCTGCGAGAATCCGCGCAACCTGCGTTTCACTGTTCCTCGATCCGCCGGCGGCGTTGCCTGTAGTACTTCAGTCCCGGCAGGAAGAAGCAGATCGCCGTCACGATTCCGAACAGCAGCACGCCGATCTGGGGCACGAGCGCCATCACGACCGACGTGGCGAACATCGACGCCGCGCCGAGATAAAACATACCCGACAAGACGCCGGCCTGCACGAGAAACACCATCCCGGCCGCGATCGCCAGCAGCGGCGAAAAAGTCAGCACCGGCTCATTCATCAACACCTCGATCACAAACATGCCGATCGACGCACACACGCCGGCCGCCCAGGCGTGCGCCAGTTGCCGCTCGACGAACCGCACCGGCCCCGCGCGCTGGCGAAGCTTCCAGAAGATCACGCCCCAGCCGATCAGCCCGATGCTCCAGAGCGCCAGGTACGCGCCGTGATTCTCGACGTGCGCCCAGGCCATGATCTGCGTGATCGTGCACAGGACCAGCGTGCAGAGGCTGTGCCACATCCACAGCAGGCCCCAATCCTCGAGCACGACGGCGTGATGCGTCTCGCGAAACGTCCGGTCGATGAAAAAGGCCAACCCGCTGGATTGGACAGAAACCGGCTCACCGCGGAGAAAGGCGTCGAGATCGTCGGCCAGCGCCTCGGCCGAGGCGTACCGGCTTCCCGGGGACTTGCTCAGGCACTTCAGGCAAACCGCTTCGAGTTCACGCGGCACGCCGGGATTCAGAAGTCGCGGCGGCACCGGCTCCTGCTCCAGGACCAGTAGGACTGTGTCGAGCGGCGTCGAGGCCTGGAATGGCGGCCGACCGGTGAGTGATTCATAGAGAATGCACCCCAGCGCGTAGACGTCGGCGGCCGGCGTCAGTTCCCGCCCCGCGGCGGCCTGCTCCGGCGCCATGTACGCCGGCGTTCCGATAATCGCCCCGGAAATCGTCAAACTGGGCCGCGACGTTGACGTGCTCCGCTCCGACGATTCCGCGTCTCGGCTCACCTTCGCCAATCCGAAATCGGTGACGTGCGGCTCGCCCGCGGCGTCGAGCAGGATATTGGACGGCTTCAAATCGCGGTGCAGGACGCCGTGCCGATGAGCGTGGTCCACTGCGCGCGCGACCTTGGCCAGGAGTGCGACGGCGTCGCGCGCCGGCAGCGGACCCGAAGCCAGCCGCTGCGCCAGCGTCGGCCCATCGATGAACTGCATGGCGAAGTATGGCCGGCCATCGTGCTCGCCGACTTCATGCACCGTGACGATGTGCGGATGCGCGAGCCGGGCGGCGGCTTCGGCCTCGGCGCGGAACCGCCGGCGATCTGTCTCTCCAGCCAGATCGCCGCGCAACACCATCTTGAGCGCGACGATGCGATTGAGACTGACTTGCCGCGCGCGATACACGACACCCATGCCGCCGCGAGCGATCTCGGACTGTATTTCGTAGTCGCCGAACGCCGGCAATGGCGGGCCGCCCGCCGATGCGGGACCGAACTGCTTCGTACGGGTGATTTTGCCGGCGACGGCGTCAGCCAGCTGCGCGGCCGCCCAGAGTTGCCGCAGTTCCTCCGCGAGATCCGGCTGGGCGCGGGCCGCTGACTCAATATCGGGATGCGGTTGGCGAGACAGATCATCAAGAACCGCGGCCAGGCGCTCATCGCGCCCTGCGCGATCGGACACAGCTTGCGGAGCGCCGGTCATGACCTCCGCTATCTTATCAGAGCGGCCGGCGCTCGCCCCGATCGTCGTCCCGGCTCCACCAGTACCAATTCATCCACGCCGATCGAGCGGGGGCGAACCCGCGGCCGGCATCGTCGCCCTGATCGAGACTGTCGTCGTCGAGGATGACCAGCGTTGCCTGCGGGAGAGCGTCTCGAAATTGCATCTCGTTCCCTTGTAATCCTGGGCAGCGACGTGTCAAGAAAAAACTCGAAGTAGCCGGCGATTGAAGCGCCGTCAGCTGGGCGATTCTCCGCCGTGCGCTGATTCCGCGCGACCGACCAATTCCGCCCGAAGCCGGCGCAAGGCCCGCAGGTAGCGCATTGACGCCGCGGCTTCCGTCAGTCCCAGCGCCTCGGCAATCTGTTGGTTGCCCAGTTGTTCGTAATGCCGCATCCAGATTACTTCGCGGTCGTCGGCGGCGAGTGCCGCGATGGCCGCGAGAAGCCGGCGTTCGAGTTCCTGTTGCACGGCCTGGGACGCCGGCGTGCGCTCAGGATCGAGCAGGTCGGCCAGCAACTGCACCGAGGATTCGCCCGCCCAGGCCGGCGGCGCGAGCGCCTGTTCCCGGTCGAGGCTGCGGCGCTGGGCTCGCCGATGATAGCGGTGCGCGTCGATGAGCCGGTCGCGCGCCAGTTGCCGCAGCCAAACGTGAAACGGCATCGTCGGCTTTTCGAGGTACGTCGCCAATCGCTGATTCGCCTCCAGCAGCACGTCCTGCACGATGTCGCTGGCGTCGACTCGCCGAGCCTGTGCCGGGTCGAGCCGGAGCGCGACGGCTCGGCGCAGCGCTTCGCGGTGCGCGGCGAGCAGATCCGCCACGGCGTTCGGCTCGCCCGCTCGCGCTCGATTGAGCCAATGCTCGGTTTGCTCTGCGCTCGGCCACGTGGACATGGTTCCCATCCGGTCGGCTCCCCCGGGCGAACTTATGATAGGGGAGAGCACTCGGAGGCGGCGGCGTGTTGGACCTGTGCGGCCATCGCGGACCGATCGTCGGGCTCGCCTATTCACCGGACGGGCGGCTGCTGGCGTCCGCGAGCACCGATGGCTCGGCGCGGCTCTGGGAGACGGTCTCGGGGCGATTCGTCGCCGAGCTTCGATCGCCCGCCTTGCGCGCTCAATGCGTCGCGTTCTCGGCCGACGGATGCCGCGTGGCTATCGGCTATCAACAGCCCGTCGGCATTGCACAGGTTTGGGACCTGGCGGACCTCGATCGGCCCCGGCAGCAGTGGATCGCGCACCGAACCGCGGTCCGTGGTATCGCGTTTCACGTCGCCGGCTTTGACCTCGTCACGATCGGCAACGACTCCACGCCGCGCCTCTGGAAAGCCGACGACGTTTACGAACTCGATCGTCCCCATTCCATGAGCACGTCGCTCACGGGACTGGCGCTGGGGCCGGATGGATCGACTTTGGCCGCCGTCAGCGCGAAGCCCGGGGCGCTGTTCGTCTGGGATCTTTCGCGTCGGAGGCTGGGCTGGCGGCGATTCCTTCCGGGCCAATCGGGCTATTCGCTGGCCGGCTCGCCGGACGGACGCTGGCTGGTCTGCGGTATGGAGGATCGCGTCGCCGTGTTCCCGGCCGGCGACCCGCGCGGGCCTGCGCTCGACTGGCCAGCGCACGACGGCGCGGTCCTCGGCGTCGCCTTTCGCCCCGACGGCGGCGCGTTCATGACCGCGGGAACGGATGGCTTGCTCAAGTCGTGGTCGCTCGACGGGCGGCTCATGACCAGCGTCGATTGGCAGATCGGGGAGCTCGGGTGCATCGCGACCTCGCCCGACGGCTGCACGGCCGCGACCGGCGGCGCCGAGCGCATCATCATCTGGGATTTAGATCGGTGATGACGGACAAGCGAACAGACACTTAGGAATCGGGAATGGTCGATCCTGGCCGTAATTCTCCAGATTTCCCGTTTCGCTGATCCCGACTCGCCATGCGCTCGCTGGTTGTCTAGCCTCGCCGGAAAACCCAGCCCAGCAGGTACGTCGCCACGCCGAACAGGACGACGGTGAGAAACGACGCCAGCCAGAACACCATCACCCAATTCATCGACACCTTGTCGGCCACGGGGCGCGGATCGTCGGCATTCGTGGACATGTCTTCCTCCTGATTCAAGTTCTCCGAAACTGGCGATCGAGTTCCTCTCGACTGAAGAGCAGCGACGTTGGCCGGCCATGCGGGCAATGGTGAGTATTATCGGCCAGTTCGCGCTGGGCGAGTAGAGCAGCGATCTCCTCCGCGCTCAGGCGGTCGCCGGCCTTAATCGCGGCCCGGCAGGCCATGCTGGCCATCAGGTCATTCAACAGGGCATCGCGGCTCGGCGGGCGATTCCGTGCCGCCAATCGATCCGCTACCGATTGGAAGATGACCGCCGGCGTCGCCCGTGTCAAGACCGCTGGATAGCTGGAAACCAGCACCGTGCCGCCGCCGAGGTCCTCGACTTCCAATCCCAGCTCCCCCAGAGCCTCCTTGTGTTCGAGGACCTGGGCAGCCTGTTCGGAAGTCAGATCCATCGGCTCCGGAACGAGCAATCGTTGGCGTTCCACGTCGCCGGCCTGCATGCGCCGCCGCAACTGCTCGAACAGAATGCGTTCGTGCAAAGCGTGCTGATCGATGACCAGCACGCCGTCGGGCGTCTCGACGAGCAGGTATGCGTCGTGCATTTGCACCGCTTTCGGCGGCGATGGATTCGCAGCGTAAGTCGGCGTCAGGTGCGTGTTGCTCGTCGCCGGCGTCGATGAGACGGAGTCGAAGAGCGCCGCCGGGCTGGAAGGCGACGGTCGCAGCCACGGCTCATCGTCGGCCCGGCGGGCTGGAACAGGCGCTGTCAGCCGCGGGACCAGACTCAATCCCCGCAGGCGGTCTCGCACCGCGCTCAAGACCAGATGAAAGACCGCTTGATTGTCGCGAAAGCGGACCTCGGCCTTGGTCGGATGAACGTTGACGTCGACATGATCCGGCGGCAGATCGAGGAAGAGAAACCAGACGGGGTATCGGCCGGTCATGATCAGACCGCGATACGCCTCCTGCACGGCGTGGGAGAGGCTCCGGTCGCGGATCCACCGCCCGTTGACGAACAGATATTGCTGCCGCGCGTTGCCTCGCTCGCAGGCGGGGTCCGCCACGTAGCCGCGAAGCCGCGCCGGCCCCTGCTCCGCTTCAACGGCGTACAGCGTATCGGCGACCTCTCGACCAAAGAACAACGCCAATCGCTCACGCAGATCCGCTCCGCGGGGAACCTCGGCCGTGGTTTTCCCGTTGTGCCTCAGAATGAAATCGACGTTGGCGTTCGCCAGGGCCAGGCGCGTCACCGCCTCGACGACGTGATTCAGCTCGGTTCCGGTCGATCTGAGAAACTTGCGGCGGACGGGGACATTGGCGAATAGCCGACGGACTTCGATCCGTGTGCCGGGCGCTCCGTTCCATGGGCGAACAAATGATAGTTTGCCGCCATCGTTGGTGATTTCGGCGCCGGCGTCGCGCCCGGCTGGACGCGATTGCAGCGTCACGTGGGCCACGCCTCCGATCGATGCCAGCGCCTCGCCACGGAAACCGAGCGTGCCGACGCGAAACAGGTCATCCGCGTCGCGGAGCTTGCTGGTGGCGTGCGTGCAGAATGCCAGCGGGAGATCATCTGGCTCGATGCCGTGCCCGTCATCCACGATGCGGATCAGGTCGGCCCCGCCTTCTTCCAAATCGATTTCGATGCGAGTGGCGCCGGCGTCGAGACTGTTCTCGACCAATTCCTTGACGACGCTGGCCGGACGCTCGATCACTTCGCCGGCGGCGATTTTGGTGACGACGTGCGGTGGTAGCTGGAGAATGCGCGGCATCGGTCACTGGGCGTGGGTCCAACCCCATTTCCTGATTTTTCGTTCGAGCGTGCTCGGCGACAAGCCGAGCGCCTGGGCCGCCGCCGCCACGTCCGATCGGTGCTCCTGGAGCGCCTGGCGGACGCGGTCCTGCAGCTTCCAATCCTGCATGGCGCGATAGAGTGTGCGTTCGCCGATGCCGAGCCAGCGGGCGGCGACTTCGCGGTTGCCGCCGGTCCGCTCCAGCGTCCGCTCGATGTAAAAGCGTTCGATCTCAGCCAGCGTCCGGCCGACGAGGTCGTCGCCGCGCGTCACGGGCGCGGCACGGTCGGGCGCGGCCCGGCGGAGCGGATCGGTTTCGGGCAGATCGTCGATGTCGAGCAGGCCGTCGGAATCCTGCACGACCATGCTTTCGACGCTGTTCCGCAGTTCGCGGACGTTGCCAGGCCAATCATATGCGGCGATCGCCCGGCGAAGCGGCTCGGAAATCCCGCGGACGGATTTGCCGTGACGCGCGTTGAACTCTTTGAGGAAATGCTCGATGAGCAGGGGCACGTCGTCGCGCCGCTCGCGGAGCGCCGGCAGCCGGACCAACCCGACCTTCAAACGGAAATACAAGTCCTGCCGAAACTTCCCTTCGGCAATGGCCGCCTCCAGATCGCGGTGCGTCGCCGAAATGATTCGCACGTCGACCTTGATCGGCTCATTGGACCCGATGCGAAACACTTCGCCGTTTTCCAGCACGCGCAGGAGCTTGGCTTGCAGCGCGAGCGGCATGTCGCCGACTTCGTCGAGGAACAGCGTGCCGCCGTTGGCATGTTCGAAGCGGCCTTTGCGCATGCGGTCGGCGCCGGTGAACGCCCCGGCTTCATGGCCGAACAACTCATCGTCGAGCAGATTCTCATTCAGGGCCGTGCAATTCATGGCGACGAACGGCTTAGCGCGGCGCGGGCTGTTCGTGTGCAGGGCCTTGGCAGCCAGTTCCTTGCCGGTGCCGCTCTCGCCGAAGATCAACACGGTGGCGCGCGTCGGAGCATAGGCCTGGAGCCGCGCGATCGCGTCCAGCATCTTCGGGCTGTTGCCGATGACGCCTTCAAAACCGAACTTCTCGTCCAGTTGCCGCTGGAGATCGCGATTGACGCGGCTGAGCCGGAGCCGTTCGCCGGCTTTGCCGACGATCGCCCGAAGCTCATTCATGTCGAGCGGCTTGAGCAGGTAATGCGAGGCGCCTTGCTGAATGGCCTCGACGGCCGTTTTGATGTCGCCGTGCCCGGTAACGACGATCACTTCAATCTCCGGTTGTTCCTCCCGCGCCTTCCGGAGGATGGCCAGCCCGTCGAGATCGCCCATGCGGAGATCGGTGACGACGACGTCAAATTCCTCGCGCTCGAGCTTGCGCGCGCCGGCGGCGCCGCTGTTGGCAATCGCGCAGCTATAACCCACCTTTTGCAAGACTTCGGCCACGGTTTCGGCGTGCAATCGATCGTCGTCGATCACGAGCACGCGCAATGCGTCGATGTCGGAAGGCGGGGGCATAAAGACGAGTGTATCCAGCGATGGGGAGTAGCGAATAGGGAATGAGGAATAGGGAGTGGGGAGCCGGGAATAAGGACTGGGGAACAGAGATCTGCGACGGGCGATGGCGTGAGCCAGGCCGGGATATCGAACTAGCGCGGAATCGACTTGCCCAGATTACCCAAACGGGACAGCCGCCTTTCGCTGGAGCAGCCAAGCGTGCGCAGCCGATGTTATCGAAAGCCGATCGATCGGCTCGGTTGTCGGTCCGCGCGCGGGGGGAGCGGCGGAATGAGCGAGTCGCAGGGCCTGTTGGCCCGCATAGCCGCGTTGCGACAGCGACTGGAACAGGCGCAGGGCATCCTGCGCGACGCGGCGGCGAGCGTCGAGGAATCGCAGGCCGCGAATCTCGCCGAGCAACTCGCTGCTGAGGTCGCCGCCGCCGCCCGAGCCCAACACCGTCTCGACCGCGCGATGCGCCAGATTGGCGCCGAGCCATCCGGCGACGAAGCGATTCATCCGGATCGCCTCGTCGGTCGAGCGCGCCGACTCCTGCGCCGCTGCCAGGACATGATCGCTGAACTGCGGCGGCTGACCGACGAGTCCCCAATCGAGTTCGAGACCGACGATCCGCTGGCTCTCGGCATTCAGCAAACCGTGTCGATGGTGGAAGCGGCCGTCCGTTTCGTGCAGGCTTTCCCGAACGCTCCCAGCAGCCAGTTACGGTTGTGCAGCGGACTCTCGGGCTTCCTCGCGGCGATCGGCGAGCGCGTTCAGGCGCTGAGCCGGGCTCGGGCGGAGCGCCGCCGGGATGCGGAGCGGATTGACAATCTCGCCCACTGGTTGGATGCGATTCACGCCGGCCGAGCCATTTCGCCGCAACCGCTCGCGGCGCTCGCGGCGGAGATCATTCAGGACGCCCGGATTGGGCGCCCGCTGCGATTCCTGATGCCGGGCAGCCCGGCCGAGGAGCGTTGGCTTCTGCGGCACGTCGCCGCGCACAGTCTCACCGTCGCCGCCGTGCTCGCTCGCATCGCCCGCGGCCACGACGACATTGCGCCGATCATAGAGGGGCTGATTGTCGCGGCTCTGATTCACGACGTCGGCGTGCTGAGCGTCCCGCGGGAGATAATGGCCCATCCCGGACCTTTGACCGACGAACAGAAGCGGGTAATCGAGCAACACGCGCAGCAGGGAGCGGAGCGAATCCAAACGGCGCTGGGCGACCTGCCCGGCCTCGCGGACGCGGTGCTTCATCATCACGAGCGGCTGGATGGCAGCGGCTACCCGGCCGGTTTAGTCGGCGCGGCGATTCCTCCGGCGGCTCGATGGCTCGCCGTGGCGGACGTGTACGCCGCGCTGGCCTGTCAGCGTCCCCACCGCGCCGCCGCTGATCCCCGCACCGCGCTGACGGAGACGCTGCTCCTGGCCGAACATGGCGCTCTCGACCGCTCCGCCGCCGAGCGGCTGCTGGAACTGGCGTTTTACCCGGTCGGCACAGTCGTCGAACTCAGCAATGGGAGCATCGGGCGGGTGGTGGCGGTCCACCCTCCGCACGCGGACTTGCACGCGCCGGCGCGGCCGATCGTCCAGGTCTTGACCGACGAGGAAGGGGTATTCCTGCCCCGGCCGGAAACGCTGGACCTGGCCCAATGCGACGGCTGGGCGGTTGTGCGGGCCGTGCCGACTGCGCAGCGCCGCCGAATCCTGTCGGCTCGCTATCCGGAATGGGCGGCGTGAGCGTCGGATAGGATCAACAACCACAAAGGAATGACCATCGTCGCGGATCAGCCGGCAAATCCGCTATTGGACATTCGCGTTCATTCGCGTGAAACTCTGGTTCCATCCGCTCCTTCTGCTCATCCGCGCTAGCCCCGACAATCGCGCCTCGCCACGCGTCCAAGTCCCGAGCATTCGCCGATCCGACCTTGGAAATTGTCGCCGCACGGATCAAACTGGATGCACATCCCTTGAACGTGCAACCGGGTTGGCATCGTGGCGCTGGCCGAAACACCTGCGATTCAGTCGTATTGGCCAGCAACGCGCCACCCGGGGCCGTGTCTCTTGTTTCTCGCTCCGCTGCTGCTGATCTACGAACTGGGTGTACTGTACCTGGGCGGCAGCGATCCGGCGGCTCTGCGCAACGGCGCGGACACCTGGGCCCGAGCCGGGCTGTCGGCTCTGTACGTCACGCATCCTGTTGCCGTGCCGGCGCTCGTCGTCGGCATTCTCGTTGGCTGGTACCTGCGGCATCGAGATTCGACGCCGGTCGAAACGCCGTCGATCTGCCTCGGCATGGCCGTGGAGAGCGTCTTCGCGGCGCTGGCGCTATGGGGCATCAGCCGGGCGTTCGGACCTGCGCTCGGCTGGCTCGGCGTATCGGTGATCGTGCCGCCAGTGCTCAACGCCGCGGCGGTCGGACAAGTCGTGACCTTCATCGGGGCGGGCGTGTATGAGGAACTGATCTTTCGGATGATTCTGTTCGGCGGGTCGCTCGTGGTGCTGCGGTCGCTGGGTGCGCCGGGGTGGCTGGCGGGGATCTCCGCGGCCGTGGGCGCCGCCCTGCTCTTCGCCGCCGCGCATCACATCGGACCGCACGGCGAACCAGTCGACAGTTACAACTTCCTGTTCCGCACGACGGCCGGGCTGTTCTTCACCGGCCTGTACCAGCTCCGCGGGTTCGGCATCGCGGTCGGCGCCCATGCCTGTTACGACGTGCTCGTCGGGATTTCGATGTAGGCGGGCGGCGCGCTCCGCTCCGAAGACTCCGCGTCGCGGCGAACGCAATTGGGGCGCGGCTAACCGTCGCGCAGTTTGAGAGCGATGAACTTCGTTTCGAGATAGGCCTCTAGGCCCTCGTGTGCGAGTTCACGCCCGAGGCCCGATTCCTTCATCCCGCCGAATGGGCACTGCGGCGTGGCCGGGACCGGATCGTTGATGCCGATGATGCCGGCTTCCAGTCCCTCGGCGAGCTTCCACATCGCCGTCAGATCATTGGTGAAGGCGAATGCGGCGAGTCCATATCGAGTCGCGTTCGCCTGGGCGATAACCTCATCGAGTCTCTCGAAATCCAGTAGCGGCATGACGGGCGCGAACGGTTCCTCGTTGAGGATGCGGCAATCCGGCGTGACATCCGTAAGAACAGTCGGTTCGAAAAACCAGCCGTGGTCGAACCGAGTCGATCGGCTGCCGCCGGTGAGAATCGCCGCGCCGTGGGCGCGGGCATCGTCGATGAGAGCCGCCGTGGCTTCGAGCCGCGATGCCTCGATCATCGGTCCGACTTCGACTCCCGGTTCCAATCCGTTGCCGACGCGCAACGCTCGCGCGGATTCGACAACCGCCTCCGTGAAGCGTCGCTCCACGTCCTTGTGAACGTAGAACCGGCTGGGCGCGATGCAAACCTGTCCATTGTTGCGGAACTTGCCGGCGACGGCGGCTTTCGCGACCGCTTCCGGGTCGGCGTCCGGCAGGACGATGAACGGCGCGTGGCCGCCGAGTTCGAGGCTGAGGCGGACGACGCGGTCCGCCGCCCGGCGCATCAGCGTTTTTCCCACGGCCGTGGAGCCGGTGAAACTCACCTTCCGCACCGCGGGATGCCCAAATGCCTCGTCGGAGTACTCCTCTGGCGGGGCAACGAGCAGATTCGCCACGCCCGGCGGAAGGCCTGCCTCTTCGAGACATTGAAACGTTTGAATCAAGCTGAGCGGCGTCTGATGCGCCGGCTTGCAGACAACCGTGCAGCCCGCGGCCAAAGCGGGGGCGATCTTCCGCGACGGCAGCGTCACCGGAAAGTTCCACGGGCTGATGGCCGCCACCACGCCGACGGGATGCTTGATGACCAAGTGCCGCTTGCCCGCGACGGAGTTCGGAATCACCTGGCCGTACGCCCGCTTGCCTTCCTCGGCAAACCACTCGAAAGTGTCCGCGGCGTGCAGCACTTCGCCTTTGGATTCGGCGAGCGGCTTGCCCTGCTCGATCGTCATCGTGCGGGCGATGGCGTCGGCGCGGCTGCGCATGAGGTCGGCCGTTTTTTTGAGAATGCGGCCGCGATCATAGGCCGTCAGCTTCATCCAGGCCGGCATGGCGCGGGCGGCGGCATCGAAGGCGCGGCGCACGTCGCCGCGATCCGCCCAGGCGACGTCCGCGACGACCTTTTCGGTCGCCGGATCCACAACCGGGATCGTCCGGCCGCCGGTGGCGTCGATCCATTGACCGTCGACAAACATCCGGGTTTCCATTGGCTGACTCGCCCTCGGGTTTGCAACTCCATGATTCTCGACTGCTCGCGGACATCCTACAAAATCGACGGATAGTCCCATCGAATTACTGGGGACAATGGACCGGGAGGGAGATTATGTGGCGACGACTCACAGTGATGGGACTTCTCATCAGTGGTTCAGCCCTCCGCGCGGACGATTGGCCGCAATGGCGCGGGCCGCAACGTGACGGCGTGTGGCGCGAGAGCGGCATCGTCGAACGATTCCCCGAGGGCGGACCGAAGGTGAGATGGCGGGCTCCGATTGCCGCTGGCTACACCGGTCCGGCCGTCGCCGCCGGCCGCGTGTTCGTCATGGATCGCGTGTTGGCCGAAGGCGCGAAAAACCACGCCGAACCCTTTCCCCAACGTCCCAGGAACGGCATCCCCGGCGTCGAACGCGTCCTGTGTTTCCGCGAGGCCGACGGTCAGCTGCTTTGGAAGCACGAATACGACTGCCCCTATATGGTCTCGTATCCCCTGGGGCCGCGTTGCACGCCGACCGTCGATGGCGATCGAGTTTACACGCTTGGAACCGAAGGAAACCTGATCTGCCTCGAAGCCGCGACGGGGAAGGTCGTTTGGGCTCATGAGTTGAAAAAAGCCTACGACGTCAAAGCGCCGCTCTGGGGATTCTCCGCCCATCCGCTGATCGACGGCGATCGTCTCATTACGCTGGTCGGCGGAGATGGCAGCGTGGCCGTGGCGTTTGACAAGCACACCGGCAAGGAACTCTGGCGCGCTCTGTCGGCCATGGAGCCAGGATACAGCCCGCCGATTATCGTCGAATTGAATGGGCGTCGGCAACTGATCGTCTGGCACAGCGAGGCGGTCAATGGCCTTGATCCGGCCAGCGGCCAGGTGCTCTGGTCGCAGCCGCTGGAGACGTATCGCGGCATGTCGGTGTCGCAGCCAGTGCTCATGGGAAATCGGCTGTTCGTGACCGGGTATCCGAAATCAGCGGCGATGCTGCGGATGACGCCGGAACCGCCGGCCGCCGACGTGCTCTGGCGCGGTGATCCCAAGACGACGGCGTTTTTCAGCGTCTTCAGCACGCCGATGCCTGACGGCGACGTGATCTACGGCGTCAACAGCGGCGGGATGCTGACGTGCATCAAGGCCGAGACCGGCGAACGACTCTGGCAATCGTTGCAAGCGCATGGTCCCAAGCCGCTGCCTTCGGCTGAGGTCTTCATTGTGAAATGCGGCGAGCGGTACTTCCTGGCCAATGAAAGCGGCGACCTGATCATTGCCCGGCTCAGCCCAAAGGGTTACGAGGAAGTGGGCCGGGCGCATCTCCTCGATCCGACCAGCAGCGGATTCAACCGCCCGGTGCTCTGGTCTCACCCCGCGTTCGCCAATCGCTGCGCGTTTATGAGAAATGACAAAGAGCTGATTTGTGTGTCGCTGACCGCCGAAAAGTAAAAAAAAATACCTCGGGAGTCTTGCATCAGACAATCCGTATGAGACAATCCCGGAGTCCTGTCCGGGGTGGCGCGGCATGGCTCTGATTCGCGGTGTGCACGCGATGTTCTACACGTCGGAACCAGACGCATTGCGCGCGTTTCTCCGCGACAAACTAGAACTTGAAGCGACGGACTTGGGCGAGGGGTGGTTGATTTTCGACGTGCCGGATGCTGAAATCGGCTGTCACCCGGCGGACAGTCGCGATGGCGCGTCGTCAGGCACACATCACATTTCGTTTTATTGCGACAATATCGAGGCAGCGGTGTTAAAGCTAAAAGAGCGCGGCGTCGAATTCACCGGTCCGATCGAGGACCACGGTTATGGACTCGTCACGCACATGAAGGTGCCGGGCGGGTTCGCCGTGCAACTGTACCAGCCGCGCTACAGGAGGAATTCGCAAGGCATGGCATAGCATCGTCCGCGGCCGACGTCCTCCGTTGGCAGTTTTCGATTGTCGACGAGTTGTCAGTCATCGCCCAGGCGGCCGGCTGACCGCGTTGTCCCGTCTTGATTCAGCCGGCCGGGTTCCCGTCGAGCGATTTCGCCCAATCAAACGATTCCCGTCTGTCGGCCAGCCCCCAGGGAGTCGGGGCGCGCGGCGCTGCGTCGGCGCCGAGCCGAGGCCTGGATTGCCCGGTCCCGAGCTCATCTCGGGCTTTCATTCATGTCCGGTTGAATGAGGGGTTCATCTCATGTCGGCGAAACAGCGTTTATCGTTAACTCGACTCGAAGACCGAACCGTGCCGTCGGGAACGTACAGTTTCAACGGCGTCGGGAACAACCCGCTGCACCCGCTCTGGGGCAGCGCTGGCGTGCAACTGATTCGCGTGGCTCCGGCCGCTTATGGCGGCGGAGGCTGGCAGGTGGGGGGAACCAACCGGCCGAGTCCGCGGATTATCTCCAACGTCGTTGTCGATCAGGGCGATCAGGACATCATCAGCGATCGGTTGCTCTCGGCCATGATCTACGCCTGGGGACAGTTCATCGATCATGACCTGGACCTCACGCCGACGAGCGGCACGGAAATTCTGGATATTCCAGTACCGGCCGGCGACCCGTACTTTGACCCATTCAACACCGGCACGCAGGTGATCCGCACGTCGCGATCCGTGTTCGACCCGGCGACGGGGACGAGCGTGAGCAATCCCAGACAGCAGATCAACGTTATCACGGCGTGGCTGGATGGTTCGATGATCTATGGTTCTGATGAGGCGACGGCGCTGGCGTTACGGACGATGCAAGGCGGCCGGCTCAAGACCAGCACCGGAAATCTGCTGCCGATCAACAATCTCGCGACGTTCCCGAACGGCACGCTGCCGATGGACAACAACTCGCCCAGCGTGCCCGATGACGAAATGTTCGCCGCCGGCGATGTTCGCGCCAACGAGAACATCGAGTTGACGGCGCTGCACACGCTGCTGGTCCGCGAGCACAACTACTGGGCGGGGCGGATCGCGGCCGCGAACCCGCAGCTGTCCGATGAGCAGATCTATCAGCGAGCCCGTTCCCGGGTGATCGCGGAAATCCAGGCCATCACCTGCAACGAGTGGTTGCCGGCGCTGCTCGGTCCGAACGCCATGCCGCGCTACACCGGCTTCCGCCCGCACGTCAATCCCGGGATCGCGAATGAATTCTCCACGGCCGGGTTCCGCGTCGGTCATTCGATGCTCGGCGACGACGTCGAGTTTCTGGACAATCAAGGCCTGCCGGTGGGCGAGGAAGTGCCGCTCAGCGGCGCATTTTTCAATCCCGAGCTCGTCCACGAGTTCGGCATCGACCCGATTCTGAAGTATCTCGCGTCCGATCCCGCTTCGGAGATCGACAACAGGATCGTCAACAGCGTCCGGAACTTTCTGTTCGGACCTCCCGGCGCTGGTGGATTCGATCTGGCAAGTCTGAACATCGCCCGCGGCCGCGATCACGGATTGCCCGATTACAACACCGTCCGCCAAGCCTACGGTTTGCCGCGAATCACCAGTTACGCCCAGATCAGTTCCGATCCGGAGGTCCGGCAGGCGCTGGAATCGCTCTACGGCAGCGCGGCCAGCGGCGGTCTCAACCGCATCGACCTGTGGGTCGGCGCCTTGGCCGAAAACCACGTCCCCGGCGGCAGTGTCGGGCCGACACTGCGGGCCATCATCGTCGATCAGTTCGTCCGGCTGCGCGACGGCGACCCCTACTGGTATCAGCGGGCGTTCTCCGGCGCTACGCTGCGGGACATCGATTCGACGACGCTTTCCGATGTGATGCGGCGGAACACAACGCTGTCCAACCTGCAAACCAACGCGTTTTTCTTCCGTGCGTCGATCAGCGGTACGGTGTTCGGAGATCGCAACAACAACGGCCGGCTCGACCGTGGCGAATCGGGCTTAGCTTTTCGCACAATCGAGTTGTTCAACACGATTGACGGAGAGGTCGTCGGAACTGGGCGAACCGATCGCTTCGGCCGATACGCGCTGACCGTGGCCGACGGCCTGCGAACTGGCGTTTACGCCGTGCGGGTGCTCAATTCGTCCGGCGCCGTCGTGGCGGCGAGCCGCGACGTCGCGATCACCCGGGGCGAGCAGTTCATCGCCCCGGTCAACATCGGCGTTCCGCCGGGCAGCGGCGGCCGGCCATTTGTCTGGTCCGACGAGTTCAACATCGACTTGAGCGGCGTCGATCTCTCCAACGAATTGGGCGTTATGCCCGGCTCCCGCCGGGGCCGGCGCGGTTAGCCGCTCACGAATCGGGGTTACACCGCAGCAGCGGTGGAACCCCGGNNTCCACCGCAGCTGCGGTGGAACCCCGGTTGTCCCCGAGTCGCCGGTCGGCGCCAGACGCCGGCCGAGCCGCGCACAGTTCGGCGTCCTCAAGCGGTGACCGCGGACGCTCGACCGCTCGATTCAATCACAGTGTTCGCCGAATGCTCGGTTCAGTCCGCGGCTTCGTATAGTATTTGCACGATGGCTCGGTTGTACGAATATCAAGGCAAGGCCGTGCTTGCGCGGACGGGGCTGGCGGCGCCGCGCGGCGAAGTCGTTCGCACACCCGACGAGGCCGCCGCCGCGTGCAAGAAGCTCGGCGGGCGCAGCGTCATCAAGATCCAAGCCTGGACGACCGGCCGGGCGGCCCTCGGCGGCGTCGCCTTCGCCGAAACGCCCCAGCAGGCCGCCGAACACGCTCAACGCATGTTGGCGATCCGGGTCGGGCAGTTCCCCGTCACCGAACTGCTCGTCGAAGAAAAGCTGGCCATCTCCCGCGAGTTGTTTGTTTCGTTGACGATCGATGATCGCGAACGCCGGCCGCGAATCCTGCTGAGCGGCGAGGGCGGCACCGGCATCGAGGAGCGGGCCGGGAATGTCCACGCCATACCCTGCGACGTCGCCGGCGGCCCGGATCGAAGCGATCTCGATCGCGCGCTCGACGCCCTGCGCTGCGACGAACGGCATCGCGGCGCGGTCCGCGACGCAGTACTTGCCATCTTCCAGGCCGCCAAAGCCGTCGAAGCCCGATCGCTCGAAGTCAATCCGCTTGTCATCACGAAAGACGGAAAGGTCATCGCGGCCGACTGCCGGCTGACGGTCGATGACTATGCCGTGTTTCGTCACCCGGACCTCGGCATCGACATTGCCCGCGAGATCGACCACCCGCCGACAAAGCTGGAGCGGATCGCTTACGCCGTCGAGCAGGCCGATCCGCGCGGCACTTTCTACTTCGTGCAGATGGCGACGGATGCGGCCCCCGGCTCGAAGGGCTTGGTCGGTTTTCACGGCGCCGGCGGCGGCGGCTCGATGATGGCGATGGACGCCGTGCAAGCCGAGGGATTCACCATCGCCAACTTCACTGACACGAGCGGGAATCCGTCAGCGGCGAAGGTCTACCGCGCCGCCCGCATCATCCTCGCCCAGCCGGGGCTGATTGGGTATTTCGGCTCCGGGTCGGGCGTGGCCAGCCAGGAACAGTACTGGTCGGCGTACGGGTTGGCCAAGGCGTTCCGCGAAGTCGAACTTTCGATCCCCGCGGTGATCCGGCTCGGCGGCAACTCCGAGGATCGCGCGGTTGAAATCCTGCAAACCGCGTGTGCTCACTTGGGCGCGCCAGTTGAGGGGTACAAAAAGACCGATTCGCCGGCGAAGATCGCGGCACGGTTCGCACAGTTAGTAGCCGAGTCGAAGTCGCAGCCTTGGACGCCGCGAGCGCCGAAGCGCCCTGAGTTTCTGGCGTCGCGGCCGCTGTCCTGGCCGATCCGCGGCGGCAGACTCTGGATCGATCCCCAGGCGTGGAAGAGAAACGCAGCCGCGATCGTCGCGCGGTCGGGCGGCCTGTTGAAGGACGACAACGGCACGCCGACGCCCACAAGCGATTTGACGACCAAGGACAGCGAACTCATCGCCTGCGAAATCGAATCTGGCCGCGACGGCATCGAAGGAGTCTTTGTAGAACTGGAAATACCGGGGCTGACTTAGCCGCGTCGCTGGCGGCGCGGCCAATGGACGATGTCCATCCTCATCGACCGATCGAAGCGCGTGCTCGTGCAGGGCATCACAGGGCGGGAGGGACAGGCCCGCGCCCGGCTGATGCTCGATTACGGCACGCAGGTTGTCGGCGGCGTCACGCCCGGCAAGGGCGGACAAACCACGCTCGGCGTGCCGGTGTTCAACACCGTGCACGAGGCCGTTGCCGCCCTCGGCCCCATTGACATTTCCGTCATCTTCGTCCCGGCCGCCCTCGTCAAAGCCGCGGCTCTCGAGGCGATCGACGCCGGGGTGAAACTCGTCGTTCTCGTTGCTGACCGGGTGCCCGTCTGGGATGCGATGGAGATCGCAGCAACGGCCAAGGCGAAGGGCGCCAACTTTCTCGGGCCGAACACGCTCGGCATCGCCAGTCCGGGTCAGGGCGTGGTCGGCATGATCGGCGGCCGGGCGGAATCGGCGCGCGAGTGGTTCAAACCGCCCTTGCCCGGCGGCACGGGCGTCGGCGTCATTTCGCGGTCCGGAGGCATGGCCACCAGCACGGCGTATTACCTCGGACAAGCGGGCGTTCGCATCTCCTCGATCGTTCACGTCGGCGGCGACAGCGTGCTCGGCCTGCGCATCCCCGATGTCGCGCTCTTGCTGCAAGATGATCCCGCGACTGACGCTATTGCCCTCTTCGGCGAGATCGGCGGTTCGCAGGAAGAAGACCTGGCGGAACTGCTGCGATCCCGACGCGTGACCAAACCCGTCGTTGCCTACATCGGCGGCAAGGCGGCGAAATCCGGCACGCGCTTCAGCCACGCCGGCGCCATTATTGAGGGCGCGACCGGAACTCATGCCGGGAAAGTGCAGGCGCTCCGAGCCGCGGGCGCGACCGTCGTGGAGTCGTTCGGCGACGTGCCGCAAGCGATGGTCGAAATCCTGCGAGCGCGCGCTAGCCGGAGCCTGATGAGCGACGCGGAACGAAAAGCCGTCTGGACCAGCGCGATCACCCGAATCGAGCCAAATAAGGTCGCGGTGCGTGGTCACGACATCGCAACGCTGATGGGCTCGATCAGTTTCGGCGCTGCCGTCTACCTGATCCTGACCGGCAAGTTGCCGAATGAGCGCATCGGCCGGCTCATGGACGCGATCCTGGTCTCCAGCATCGACCACGGCTGCACGCCGCCGAGTTGCCTGGCGGCCAGGACCGTGGCCAGCACCGGAGCGTCGCTGTCGGCGTCCGTCGCCGCCGGCATCATGGCGATCAACAAGCACCACGGCGGCGCGATCGAGGATTGCGCCCGCTATCTCGGTGGATTGCTGGCGCAGGCGCGTGCGAGTTCGATTGACGACGTCGCGGCGTCGGAAGTCGCCCGGGTGAAAGCCGAGGGCGACCGCATCCCTGGATTCGGTCATCGCATTCACACGAAGGATCCGCGGACGGCGCGGCTCTTCGAGTTGGCCTCGGAGGCGGGATTGACCGATGGTCCCGGCACTCACGTCGGCGCGGCCCGGGCGGTCGAGCGCGCCTTCGCCGCGATCGGCAAGCCGCTGCCGATCAACGTCGATGGGGCGATCGGCGCGATCCTGGCCGATCTCGGGCTCGATCCGCGCGTGTTCAACGGCATCTTCATGATCGCCCGCACCCCAGGACTGGTCGCCCACGTCACCGAGGAGCAGACCCGCGAGAAACCGATGCGCCGTATCGATCCCGTCAATCACGCCTATGATGGACCGATAGGTTAGTCGCGAGGCGAGCGTCAGCGAGCCGAGCGCGCTCGGCTGCGCCTCGCGGGTAACGGAGGGACATCAACAATGCCGTACACGACTGCGCGGATTGCCGAACTGTTTCCCGATCTCATGCAAATCCGCGATGCCGGCTTGCGCGAAAAGGTCGCGGCCGTCTGGAACGAATCGCTCACCACGGGCTGCGGCGGCAAGGGATGGACATTCGATGAGATTCGGGCCATCCCATTCACGCTGCTGGCGGGGAAGATCAATCTCACGTTCGTCGAGCATCTGAACTCCTGCGTCAAGCAGTGCATCGCGATTGCGGACATCCTGAAATCGGTGTTCGGCGAGCGGATTCCCGTCAACCGCGACGTACTCATTGCCGGCGCGCTCCTGGCCGACGTCGGCAAGATGCTGGAATTCGACAAGAACGCGCAGGGCCAGCCGGTGAAGGGCCATTTCGGCGACATGCTGCGGCACCCGTTCTCCGGCGTCGCGCTCTGTTACAAGCATGGCATTCCGGCTGAAGTCATGCACATCGTCGCCACGCACAGCCACGAAGGCGACAAGGTGGAACGGACAATCGAGAGCATCATCTTCCACCATGCGGATTTCATTGATTTCGACATTGCGAAAGTCCTGGGCAAACGGGCCGGTTAGCCGCGAGGCGCAAGCCGAGCGCGCTCCGCTCCGCCGAGTCCGCGTCGCGGCTAAACTGAATGATCATGACCGCACTCACACTGATCGAAAAACTCGCCACGCAACATGCAGTGGGCCTCACGGGTCCGGCCCGATCGGGCGACTTCATCACGATCCGCCCCAAGCACGTGATGACGCACGATAACACCGGCGCCGTCATTCCGAAGTTCAAGCAGGTCGGCGCGACCAGAATTCACGATCCACGGCAGCCCGTCTTCGCGATCGATCACGACATTCAAAACACCACGCCGGAGAACCTGGCCAAATATGCCAAGATCGCGGCGTTCGCCAGGGAGCACGGCATCGACTTTTATCCGGCTGGCACGGGCATCGCGCATCAGATCATGGTTGAGCAAGGTTATGTCGTGCCTGGGTCGATGGTCGTCGGCTCCGATTCGCACTCGAATCTCTACGGAGCGTTGTGCTGCCTGGGGACGCCGGTCGTCCGGACGGACGCCGCGAGTATCTGGGCGACCGGCGTCACCTGGTGGCAGGTTCCACCCGTCGCCCGCTGCGTGCTCAAGGGCCGGCTGCGGCCCGGCGTGACCGGCAAGGACGTCATCGTCACGTTGTGCGGGCTCTTCAATCAGGATGAAGTCCTCAACCACGCCGTTGAGTTTGTGGGCGATGGCGTCGCTTCGCTTTCGGTCGAACAGCGCATGACGATTGCGAACATGACGACGGAGTGGGGGGCGTTGGTTGGTTTGTTTCCATTGGACGAGTTGACCCGCGATTACCTGCTCCGCCGCGCCGACTACTTTGCCAACGGCGTTCGTCCCGGGACGCGGCGAGCCGATTCGCTGGGGACTTACACGCGGGAACAAGTCGAAGAGTGGTGGCGCGGGCGCGAAACGCTCACGCCGGACGCGGGAGCCGACTATGCCGTCGAACTCGAACTCGATCTCGACTCCGTAACGCCGTACGTCTGTGGACCCAATGACGTGAAGACGATGGCCAGCCTGGCGGAACTGGAACCGAAGCGAATCGCGATCAACAAAGCCTGGCTGATGTCGTGCGTGAACGCGCGCTCGGAAGACCTGGCCGAGGCCGCCGCCGTCATCCGTGGTCGGAAAGTCGCGCCGGGCGTCGAGTTTTATCTCGCGGCGGCGAGCGCCGAAGTGCAGGCGCAGGCGCAGCGCGAAGGACATTGGCAGGTGCTGGTGGAGGCTGGCGCGATCGAATTGCCGCCGGGCTGCGGCACGTGCATCGGTCTGGGCCGGGGCACCATCCAGGCCGGCGAGGTCGGCATCAGCGCAACGAATCGGAACTTCGAGGGCCGCATGGGCGACCGCAACGGGCTGGTGTACCTCGGTTCCCCGGCCGTCGTCGCCGCCAGCGCCGTCGCGGGATACCTCGCATCGCCTGCCCAATTCGCCAATCTGAAACCTCGAGGAACATCAAGGAAATCACCAACCCGAAGCGTGAGCGAGCGAACGTCTCAAGTCATCCCCGGCTTCCCGAAATCCGTCCGCGGCCGGCTCTGGTTCCTCGATCGCGACAATCTCAATACCGACGGCATTTACGCCGGCAAGCACACCTACAACGACGCGATGACGCCGGAGCAGATGTCGGCCGTCATTTTCGAAAACTTCGATCCCGACTTGCGAGCGAAACTGCAACCCGGCGACGTCATCGTCGGCGGATACAACTTCGGCACCGGCTCGTCGCGCGAGCAAGCCGCGACGGCGCTCAAATTCGCCGGCATCCCGTGCGTCATCGCGGCCAGTTTCAGCGAGACGTACAAGCGCAACGCGTTCAACAACGGCTTCGTCGTCTTCGAGTGTCCCGAACTTGTTGAACATCTCCGGTTGGCCGCGACGCACGGCGGAGCGCGTGCGAAGTCGCGCCTCGCCGGCGAAATCGAAATCGACTTTGAGCGCGGGGTTCTGCAGGCAGCCGATCGGTCGTTCCCATTCGTGCCGCTTTCGCCGACGGCCCAGGAATTGGTCGTCGCCGGCGGCGCGGAAGCAGTGGTCGCGAACCGTCTGAAGAAATAGCGTGAGTGAGACAACAGCGTCTCACGCGTCTCCGAATCGTTGCGAGACAGACTCGCACTGATTCGCGACGCTGCGCAGACGCGTGCGAAACTGTCAAGGGAGGAGACTCAGCATGGCCAAGTACGCAATCGCCTGGATGCCCGGCGACGGCATCGGCAACGATGTGATGGAGGCCGCCCGGCTCGTGCTCGACGCCATGAAATTCGACGCCGAGTACGTTCCCTGCGACATCGGCTGGGAGTTCTGGTGCAAGGAGGGCAATCCGCTGCCCGAGCGGACGATCAAGGCGCTGCCGCAGACGACATGCGCCTTGTTCGGCGCGATCACCAGCAAGCCGGCCGACGACGCCGCCCAGGAACTCGCCCCGGAACTCAAGGGCAAGGGCCTCTCGTACTCGTCGCCGATTGTCAAGCTCCGGCAGATGTTCAACCTGCACACGAATATGCGGCCCTGCAAGAGCTACCCCGGCAATCCGCTCAACTATCGCGGCACGCTTCAGTCGAATCCCTCCGGCGGTGAAGTGATGATCGACCAGGTGGTCTTTCGCGAAAACACCGAAGGCTCCTACGTCGGCGTCGAGTTTCATCCGATCCCGGAGAGCGTTTACATGGCGCTCTGCGCCAATCCTCGGATGAAGCCCTGGAAGGAAAAAGGATTGGAGAACCTGGCCATGTCCTCGCGCATCGTCAGCAGGCAGGGTTGCGCGAATATCTGCCGGCAGGGGTTCGAGTACGCCAAGAAAACGGGCCGAAAGCGCGTGACGCTCGTCGAGAAGCCCAACGTGCTGCGTGAAACCGGCGGGCTCATGACCCGCGTCTTCCGCGACATGTCCAAAGAGTACCCGGACATCTGGGCCGACGAGGCGAATATCGACGCCATCTGCATGTGGATGTTCAAGAACCCGCAGGACTACTCGGTGCTCGTGGCCGAGAACATGTTCGGCGACATCGTCAGCGACCTGTGTGCCGGACTGGTCGGCGGCCTCGGGTTTGCCCCGAGCGCCAATCTCGGCGACAAGTACGCGGTATTCGAGCCGACGCACGGTTCCGCGCCGAAGTACGCTGGGCAATACAAGGTCAACCCGATCGCGATGCTGCTGACCGCGAAGCTGATGCTCGACTGGCTCAATGAAAAGGAAATGGCCGCCCGGCTCGAAGGCGCCGTCGCGCGCGTGATCAAGGAAGGAAAGGTGCGGACCTACGACATGGGCGGGAAGAACTCGACGCTGGAGGTGGCGAAGGAAGTCGCGAGGTTTGCCGCGGCGTAACGTAGAATGATCGAAACGGGGGGTTGAATCTTGACGATGGATGAACTGCGCCGTCAGTTGGAGACCGTTCAGTTCCCGATCATTCCGCACGTTGACGGCAACGGACTTGCTGTCGGTCGGCGGGACGACGTGATGGTCCCGATCGCGTGTAGCCGTATTGGTGTTTATGATCAGGGCGCGTTTCCGGTCATCGATTGTCAGCACGATTCCATACTGGTCCGGCCGTAATCGACGACGAAGGCGGCATCGTGAGAAAGCGACCGATCTGCTCCGGGCTCCGGAGAAATATCATGAGTTTCGCGGCAGAGATGACCAAAGTCCCACGGTTGTCCAACGTGGGACTGGCACTTGCACAATTCGCTGAATCCCTCTCGGACCGAAATCTCGTGAAGGTCGGCAAACGGAGGCTGCCCGAAGGCAAAATCTTCGTGACGTTTCAAGTTCAGGCTGCGCGAAGCCAAGACTTCGTCATGACTTTGCGCGAAGTTCCATCCGAAGCAGCCGCCAACGACATTGATCGAGCTTGGCGGCTGTATTCACGAGGAAGGATGCGACAGCGCACTTCACCAATCACGCTCGAGGAGTAACGAATGGCCAGCGGTCCATCGGAGAATCGCAAGTACCTCTCTCACACCCTCGCCGAGTGGGCGACCGCGCTCAAGTATGAGCACCTCAGCCCCGACGCGATCGAGAAAGCCAAGCTCTTCTGGTACGACTCGCTCGGCTGCGCGCTCGGCGGGTCGCAGCAAGAAGATGCTCACATCCTGCTCGCTCACTATAAGGCGATGGGCGGCTCCGGGCCTTGCACGTGCTTCGTCAGCGGATTCAAAACCAACCCCGTCGATGCGGCGTTCATCAACGATCACATGATCCGGGCGATGGATTACAACGACATCTACTGGAAAGCCGATCCATGCCATCCCTCGGACATCATCGCCGGGCCGCTGGCTCTGTGCGAGTCGCTCGGCCTGTCCGGCCGGGATCTGATCCTGGCGACAGTGATCGCTTACGAAGTGGAAATGCGGCTGTGCGAGTTCGGCGTTCCGGGTATCCGTGAGTACGGCTGGCACCACGCGACGCTGACCTCGTTCGCCGCTCCAATCGCGGCGGGCCGGGTCCTGAATCTCTCCGTCGATCAGATGGTGCAGGCGATCGGCATCTCGGCGGCGCGGACGTTCTGTCCCGGAGCGGTCACCGCGGGCAAACTGACCAACATGAAGAACACGGTCGATCCCTGGGCGACGCGCATGGGCGTCGAGTCGGCGTTGCTGGCCCAGCGCGGCTACTCCGGACCGGAGCACATCATCGACGGCAAAGAGGGGCTGTACGCCGTCTTCGGCCACGTCGATTACAAGGGTCACAAAGCGCGCTTCGAGACCAGCCTGCTCATCGACAACCTGCCGAAATCGTCGAGCGATCATTACAAGATCATCGATTGCGGCATGAAGAGCTTCCCGATCGAGGCGCTTTCGCACGCGCCGCTGACGGCCATGATGAAGTGCGTGAAGGAGAACGCCATCAAACCGGACCAGGTCGCCGAGATCAAGGTCGAGGTGATCGCGCGGGCGGCCGACATTCTCGGCGATCCGGCCAAATATCGGCCGACGAGCAAGGAGACCGCGGATCACTCGCTGCCGTACAGCTTGGCCGTCGGCCTGGTCGATGGCATGGTGACGCCGCTGCAGTTCAAGGAGGAGCGCGTCCACGATCCGAAGCTGATCCCGGTGATGGACAAGATCAAGGTCGTCGCCAACGCCGAGTTTGAGAGTCTGTTCCCGAAGTTCCAACCCAGTCAGGTCACGATCACGACCAACGACGGCAAGTCATTCACCAAGCGCGTCGACGTCCCGAAAGGCGATCCGCGTGATCCGATGACGGCGGACGAGATCGGCGTGAAGTTCATGGCGCTGGGCCGGGACGTGCTCGGCGAGTCCGCTTGCAAGACGCTCGCCGCGGCGATCATGAAACTGGAATCGATTTCGAATGTCCAGGAATTGACGGCGCTGACGGTGCGACGATGAGCGACGATGCTGTCAGTCGCTCCGAACGCCGCTGATTCGGACGGCGACACGTTGACAGTGAGATTCCGCGGGATTACGATACTGACACACTGTGACCGTCCCAAGCCGCTGGTTCAGTGACGCGGAAAGTTCTTGATGGCCAATGCCTTGGCGAATCGCTGTTGCGTCTGCCGATCGGCCGTCCGCGGCATGTGGCACGGGCTGGCAGCAGGCCTCGTTTTCGCTCTCGGCGGGGTCATGGCCAACGGCCACGTCGTCACGCTGATCCTGAACTCCTCGGCGACCGTTCCAGGCGAGGAGTCCGCGAAATCCGGCGGCGATGAGTTCCTGCGCGAACACGGCCGACATCGATGGCGCGCGGTCACAGCGGTATTCGGCGATCCGTCGTCTGTTCGTTGTGGGGAGACGGTCGTCGATTCGGCAAACCGCTCCCATTCCATGAGCGGCCATGTGCCGTCCCGGCCGCCGTCCGGCTTTCGATTGCCTCTTCGTTGTTAGCACACTTCTGAGTGGGCGGGTGCATCCCGCGTCTCGGCGTCGACTCGGATGACCATTGGGGTCGGCCGATTCGATCCAGGCTCCAATATCACGGCGACCGCTCGACTGGGACGCCAGCGCCCAGCGAGATGATGCCGGGAAAACATCTGCGTTCGCGCAGGATGTTCCCTGGTATTCGGGCCTACTTTTTCCAGCGTGAAAACGGGAGACCAAGTTCCAATGACGGCATTCACCTCGAACGACTCCGTGTCGCGCAAGCCGCGAACCAAGGGCGAATTGGAGGCGGCCATCAGCCGCGCCTTCATCCGCCTCGAAAAGGAATTCACCGGCCGAGGACCCGTCGAAACGCACACCTATCTGCTGAACGATCTGGTCGTCGTGCGCTTGTGCGGGGTGATGACGCCGGCCGAGCAGAATCTCCTGCGAGCCAACGAGCGCGGAGCGTATCTCATCAAGCAATCGCGGCTGGAGCTGACGCAGGTGAAACGTCCGCGCATCGAGGAGATCGTGCGCGAGTTCCTCAACGTCGGCATCCGCAGCCTGCACACCGATATCTGCACGGAAACCGGCGAGCGCATTGTCGCGCTGAGCCTGGATGGACGACCGACGATTCCGGAGGAGTGATCCGCGCGATCGCGGACGATCGCTAAGCGATAGCCGAACGGCGGGGCGCCGCAGCGCCGAGCCGAGACGAGCATCGCCGAATTGCCATCACCGGTATGCTCCGCGGGACTGAGCGCTGGCGGAGATGGGGCCGGAAAACTGGATCGCGGCCGATCGTTGATCGGCGGTTCCGGTTTTCCGGCCTCGGCTTTTTGCGCTTCGGAGGACGAACGATGCCGAGGATTCTGACGCACAACGCGCCGGTCAATGGCGCTGCGGCCCGAGCGACGGCCCGATCCACAGAATGGGTCGCCAATCCGGTGGGGCTGCTATTCATCTGCGGCGGCGACTGCTGTCCGCCGGATCGTCCCACAGCGCACTTGGCGCCGGAACGGTGGGAGATTGTTCGCACGCCGGCCGGCGTCGTGCCACCGTTCGGAGCATCGCCCCATGAGCCGGCCATCGCCATTGAGCGCGTGGCGGAAACCAGCGGCGTCGCCCTGATCGGCGCGTGCATGCAACGCGACTGCCGGCTCGCGGATCAATTGCTCGGCTCGGCCTCCATGCTCGCCGACACGTCGCTTCGGCCGTGGCACGCGCTCGCCGAGCCGGCCCGGCGCGTGCGAGACCACGCCGCGGTCCCGTCCGCCCAGGCTCTTGAAATCCTGCTTCGCCAGCAGGCCGTTCATCTCGCCACGCACCCGGCCGTCGCTGCCGGAGTCGCTGTCGGCCGGTTGCGCATCGTCACCTGGCTCTACGATCCGGCCGCGAACGAACTCTACTTCCCCAACGACGCTGGCGAGTTCGACCGCGTCGTCGCATTCGACCCCGCCCAGAACGTCGGATTGAGCCATGCCGCAATCCGTCGGCCGCGGGCTCGCGCCGTCCGGCCCGTTTTCGACCCGGGGAAGCTCGAATTGGCGTGACCCATTCCCTTTACCCAAGACTCGCGAGGCGCCAATCATGTGGAATCGATTCAAATCGTTCATGACCATCAATGACGACCGATTCGAAGATCTCAACAAGCAAAACTGGCAATCCGTCGTCTACCGCGACTTCAGCGCGGGATTGATCGTCGCACTGACGGCCATTCCCATGGCCATGGGGTTCGCGATGGCGGCGGGCCTGCGACCCGAACAGGGAATCATCGCCGGCGCGGTCGCATGTCTGGTCGGCCGGACCTTCGGCGGATCAAAGTATCAGGTCTATGGTCCCACCGCCGCGTTCATCCCGGTGATCCTCGCGCTGATCACGACCTATGAAGACCGGTACATCAGTCAGTACTACGCCGCGCGCGGGTCCCCAGTGCCGGAAGAAGTGCCACATCAGATTGTTGAAGCCGCTCAATATGCCGCTCACGGCTTCCTGGTGTTCACGTCGATCATCGCTGGCATCATCTTGATGATTTCCGGGCTGTTCGGTCTGGGCCGCATCGTCCAGCGCGTGCCGAATTCCATCGTCGTCGGATTCACGATCGGCATCGCGATCGCGATTGCGACGTGCAATGTCGGCGAGATTCTCGGGATGAATCTGAAGCTCGGCGGGGGACTGCTGTCCAAGCTGAGTGAGATCTGGACGCACCGCGGCGATTTCAGCATCTGGGCTCTGACGATTGGCATCGCGACGTTTCTCATGTCGCGCTACCTGTTGCGAATTTCGATCTTTATCCCGGCCCCGTTCATTGCCATCACGGTCTGCACCGCGATTGCCGCCTTTTTCCTGGCGGACAAGAACCTTGTGCTGATTCACGCCAAGTACGGCGCGGTGCCGAGCAACTTCTTCGCGTTCACGCCGCCCATCGTCCCATCCTGGGATTGGGTCGTGGTCAAGGACGTAGTCTACTTTGTGATCGCCATCGCGTTTGTATCCGGCGTCGAAAGCCTGCTCTGTTCGTCGATGGCGGATCGACTGGCGAACAACCGCAAGACGCCGTTCAACCCCGATAAGGAGTTCTGGGGCCAGGGCCTGGTGCAGATCATCACCCCGCTGATCAATGGATTCCCCTGCACCGGCGCGCTGGCGCGGACCGCGACGAGCATCCGGGCCGGCGCGGTGACTCCGCTCGCTGGCTATTTCAAGGGCATCCTCAAGCTGAGCCTTGCCTACTTCATGGCGCGATACCTCGACCTGGTACCGATGGCGTGCATCGGCGGCATCCTGCTCTGGGTTGCGACAAACATGATCAAACGCCATGAGATTCGCGAGGTGTGGAACCGGGGCTGGTTCCATGCCGCCTTGATGATCTACACGGCCGTAATGGTGCCGCTGACCGATTTTCTGACCGGCGTAGCCTCGGCCCTGGTGATTTACGGTCTGCTTTATCGATTCCTGGATCGGCCGACCCGGCCGACGCCCGAGCATCGGCGCGCTCGAGAGGTGGAGTTGGCCGCTGTTTCCGAGCCGGCGGCAGAACCGGCGGTGAGTAGCTGAATCTCCCCGACGAAGGCCTCGGACCGCCCCGACTGTCAATCGGGGCGCTCGACGGTCACGGCAACGATGATCGGCGCCGTGGCGTCGGCGCCCTTAATGAACTCGATGCGTTCGATCGGGTCGCGCCGATTCGGCGAAACGACGACGTGCCGGACTTGCCGTCCCCGAAGATCGAACGCGAATGCGGACCCCGGCACGTCGATGCGCCGAATGTAATCAGCCAAGTGTTCGCCGTTTTTCAACTCGTGATCCTCGATTGTGCTGTCAAGATAATGCAGCCGCACGATCAGCGAGGTCGATCCCTTCTCGCCGAGCGGGAATCCCCAGCCGCTGATGCCGCCGAGAATGTGAATGGCTGTCGCAGCCGAGTTGCACGGCAGCGACACGGATTTCGGCATCGTGGGCGGCAACCGCCCCTGCGGGCCGTGCAGCACGATGACGTTCCGCGTTCGATCGCCACTGGGATCGACCAGTTGAAACGGCACGCCGGACACGGTTTTGGTTTTCCAATCGTCGAATATCAGCCGTTCGACCGGCGACGATTCGCTTTGGAACATGCCGCGCGTGCTGATCGCCGTGGCGGCCTTGGCGAGCGGCAGCGGCAGGAACCGGCCGCGCTGCGTCAAAAACGCCAGCAGGTCCGCCATTTCCTTCTGGCTGATCTGCTTCTCGAATCCTTCGGGCATGAGCGACTTGCTCGTCGCCGTGAGTTCCTCGATGTCGTCCCGCAGAATCGTCGATCGCTTCGCCTCGGCGTCGAACAACTCGATTGCCGTTCGAGACTCGGCCGCGAGCAGTCCGATCATTACCGTGCCTTTCTTGAGCTGCACGGAGTACGATCGATAGTTCGCCTCGACGCTCCGGTTCGGGTCGAGAATCTCGGCTAGCAAGTGCTCCTTCGAGTGGACGGCCATGCCGGTGAGATCGGGGCCGATGCGCTCGCCCTCGGCGCCATGGACGTGGCACTTCGCGCACTGAGCTTTGAAGACGCGCTGCCCCGCGGCGACGTCGCCGCCTTGCTTCACCGTGGGCCGCCATTCGTCGATGATCCTCTGCCGGTTGGGATCCGGCAGCGCGCCGCCGCGGGCCAGCCAGTCCCGTGCGCGAGCGCGAATGGCCGAATCGGGGTGATTCGAAAGCGCCTGCTGCTGTACGAGCGACAGGTCGGCCGCGGTGACATTGCGCTTGTGTGCCGCGTCGAGCAGCGCGGCTGTCCACGCCGGACGCGCCAGCAGGACGTTGATCGCCGCGGTACGAACCGCCGGAGTCCATTCACCCAGCCGATCGAGAATCAGCGACGCAACCTCGGGACGATCGACTGCGGCAATCTCCTGCAGCACCGCCGCCGAAAACTCCGACGATGAGCGCGGCGAGATGACGTCGACGACAGCCCGAATCGTCGCTGGCTCCGGCGCAGCGAAGCGGCACAGTTCTCGTGCCGCGGCCAGGCGTTCAGCCGGAAGCCGAGATTCATCGCGCAGTCGGTCCAGCCAGCCGCGATTCAATTCGTCGGCCAGCTTGGCGAACCGCTGGCTGCCGCCGGCGATCGCTAGCTTGATGAGGTCGCCGCGGCGAGCCGGTTCCAACTTCGCCATCAATTGCTCAAGATTCGCATCCAGTCGATTGTCGATCGGCAGTCGGAGATCGCGCGGCCAGCCGCGCGCCAATCCTTGGACTATGGCAGCGGCAACCGCCGGCTGCGCCGTCGCGAGGTCCTCGAACAGTGCGCGGGCGTCCTCGCTCGGCCGACCGCGGGCGAAATGCTCGGCGACGATTCGCGCGGCCTCCCATCCAGCGCGGGACACTTCCGTCTTGCTGGCCGCGCGCAAGAATTCTGCGGCGTTGTTGGCGGCGGCACACGTCGCGGCCTCGAGCAGGATGGGATCGCTGGCGACTGCGGGATCGTTGAGGACTGCCAACGCGGCGCGAGCCGCTCCCGCCGACGGCCGCTCATCGGCCAACGCCAACAGCGCTGCCAGCCGAACTTGCATGTCGGCGTCCGCGGTCAGGTTCGCCGCGAGAATTGCCGACAGCGCCGTCGGGGATCGCGGCAACACCTGCACGGCGTTCCGCCGCACTCCCGGCGACGGATGCCGCAACGCACCAATGACGGCATCCAGCGCATCCTCGATCGCGCCCAGACCGTGCAGAGTCCACAGCGCGTGAATTGCGCCGACATTCAAGCCGATCGCGTCGACCGATCGATCGCGCACCAGCTCCGTCAGAGCCGGCGCCACGTCTCGCTGGCCGCGCTCGACCAGCAGCCGCTGCGCCTGCGTCCGCCAGAACAAGTTGTCGTTTTTGAGTGTGGCGACGAGTCTTTCCGGCGATGCGCCGGCGAGATTCGATCGCGCGGCCGGCTTCGCGCCATCGTGGACTATGCGATACACGCGCGCGTGTTTCTTGTCGCGGAGATCCGTCTCATAGGCGGCGCCTTGGCCGGTCTTGAAGCCCCGTGGCGTGGGATTGTGCTGCACGATGTAGCTGTACCAGTCGATGACCCAGACGTTTCCGTCGGGTCCGACCTCGGCCATGGTCGGCGCGCACCATTCGTCATCGCTGGCCAAGAGATTGAATGGGTTAGTCGAGCGAAAACCGGCCCCGTCGGGTTTCAAGATGAACGTGCCGACGAGATGGCCGGTCGGGTCGCAAACGAACGCGGTGCGGTTCCAGTATTCCCGAGGATACGTCCGCGCGGTGTAGAGCGCGTGGCCGGCTGCAGCCGTATACCCGCCGTGATGATCGACTTGCCGCACCTTGTCGGTCGCCGCGTGAAACAGGTGGGTATCAGCGATCGGCTTCAGCGTGAGTTCCGGCGCCCAGCCGCGGACCGCTTCGTAGTAGCGATTCGGAATCGGCAGAAAAATGCTCGGATTTCGATTGGCCGTCGAGCCGAACACCAACCCCTCTTCGCTGATGCCCAGGCCCCAGGTGTTGTTATCGGTCGAGCGCAGAAACTCCAGTTTTGTCCCGTCGGGACGAAATCGGAAGATCCCTTGGCGGAACTCGTGCGTCTCGCCGCCGACGTCGAGCCGCGAATGGTTGTAACCCTGCGTCGCCCAGATCCAGTTGTCGAGTCCATAGCGCATGTTGCTCGGCCCGGCGTGCGTGTCGGGCAGCGACCAGGCGCCAAACACAATGTCGCGGCGGTCGGCCTTGTCGTCCCCATCCGTGTCGCGGAGCCACACGGTCTGTCCGGCGTCGAAGACGAGCAGCCCGTCGCGCCGCCGCGTCATGCCACTGGGGATGCTCAGATTTTCGGCAAAGACAGTGATTTGGTCCGCTCGGCCGTCACCGTCGGAGTCTTCGCAGATGACGATGCGGTCGCGGCCCTGACCGGGCGGCTGCAACTGGTTCGGATAGTCGTAGGTCAGCGCGAGCCACAGTCGGCCGCGCTCGTCCCAGGTCATGCAGATCGGCTTCCCGCCGCCGAGTTCTCGTTCCGTCACGAACAGCTCGGCGTGAAAACCCTTGGGAACAATGAGATGTTTGAGCGATTCCTCAGGGCTGAGCGGCTTCTGCATCCTGCTGAACGCCTCGCCCTGCGTGCCCCACGTGCGGCTCGGCGTGTAATTCGGAATCGACTTGCCGACGTCGACGTATTCGAACGGCGCCACGTCTTTCCGCGGCGGATTCATCTCGGGAATCGGAAACGGCGCATCGGCACCGTCCGCACCGACAGCGCCGATCAGCGCGGCGACCGCGACAACCATCGCAATACGGGGACCGTGGCTCACTTCGTCATGATACGTTCGGCGGCAGCAATCAAGGACGCTGAGCCGACTTCATCGCCTTGAGATCGCGCTCATACCACTGGTGCTCCGGCCGCTTGAGGATCTCCTCGATCGTCTGGAGAACGGCGGCGGCCTCGGCTTTGCGACCGGCTTCCTCGGCCTTGTGCGCGATCTCCCGCGCCTGCGGGATCAACTGCATATAAAACCGCTCAGCGACTTCGTACATCCCGTGCCAATGGGCGTAATCCGGCGCCATCATCGAGGCGCCATGCCGGGCCCGCCGGCCCTCGTGATGCCAGAGATAAAACCACGTCCACTCGACCTCCTCGTCGAAATCCGCCGGCGTGATGAGTTTCTGATCGCGCAACGCCTTCATGATGCTCTGGCCCGGCTTGGCGAATTTCTCGTTGTACAGCACGACGAAATCGTCGTACTGCTGGTAAAAGGCGTTGACGTAATCCGGCGTGTGACAGTGCAGGCAGACGTCCTTCATGCGGTTGCGTTTGGCGAGCCAGGTATCGGCGATCTGCGCGGCCCGCTTGGCCGGATCAGTCTCGGTGACGACGCGGTGCTGAGCGTCGGTGTCCATGACCAGGCTGATCGGCGGCCGATTGGTCCAGGAGATGCGGGCGCCGGCGTCGTGGGATACCTTGCCATTGTTGCGCGTGTGGCCGGACATGTGGCAGGTGGCGCACGTCGGCGCCTGGGTGTAATCCTTGCCCAGCACCCAGCGCGTGGCGTTGAGGTTCATGTGGTCCTTGAGGTCGCGAAACGCCACGCCGTGCTTCGACTCCTCGTAGATTTCCTTTTGCGGGTGATCGGGTCCGAGGTGGCACTTGCCGCAATTCTCTGGTTGGCGGGCGCGGCGCGGGGAGAAATCATGCCGCGAATGGCACGCCGAGCAGGAGCCCAGCGAGCCGTCGAGATTCAGCCGGCCGACTCCCGTGTTCGGCCAGGTGCTCGGATGATACATCGGCCGGCCGGTCGCGTCCCGCAACACCCGCTGAACGCAATCCTTGTTCGTCGGCTTGCCGTCCGCCCCCGGTTTCAGGTCATCGACCGTGATCATCTTCCCGTCCGTGGACTGAAGCGCGACTTTGCTGCCGTGGCATTGCTGGCAGCCGATGAACGCGCTGGCCATGCCGTTGACCATCGTGACGTCCTTGCCCGGCGTCGGCGAGTGCGGATTGAATGGCACGCGCGAGCCTTCCACTGTTTCAGCCAGGAAATTGTCGAGCGACGCGAGAATGTTCCCAGCCTTGGCGTGATGGCTGTGCTGGAACTCCTCGAACTCCGTCTTGTGGCAGCGTGAGCAATCGAGCGGCGTCACGACCGTGGCGATGTGGTAGCCGTAATGGTCGAAACCGTCGACGTCGCCAGGCTCGGCTTGATGGCATTCGACGCAGCCGATGCCTTTGCGGGCGTGCGTGCTGCCCTTCCAGTGATCGATGATGCCGGGCGTCATCGGTTCGTGACATTCGATGCAACGTTGGGACGACGCCGGAATGGCCACGGCCGCCGCCGCATCGCCGGACTCAGCCCGGCGCCGGGCGACCTCCATCCATTGGACGAACACCAGGGACACAAGAAACAGGCCGCCCAAGGCTCCAATGATGTATCGCTTGACTTCGAGGCTCATGCTTCCGCTCCCGGGTCTTTCGGGTCTTTCAAATTGAACCACAGAATCACCAGTGAAAACAGCACGTATCCATTGGGTATTTTCGGTGTCTCCGTGGCGAGTCGATTCCCGTTGCGTCAGTGTTCAACGGCCGCCTCCCAAATGGTCAGGCCGACGATCAGCAGTACGGCGACGATGCCGATCCAGACGCTGGCTTCCTGAAAGCGCGTGAACCGGCGGATGGCGGCGTCGATGAACGGCCAGGCGAACATCACGAAAATGATGAAGCCGATGCTGAGCACGGCCGCGGTGCCAGAAAACAGCTTCAGCCAGCGAAACATCACATAGAAGAACCACTCGGGCTTGATGACTTCGGGCGTGGTGAGCGGATCGGCGCGCGGACCCATCGTCGCCGGCAGGATCGTCGCCAGCGCGCTGAGAATGATCATGATGATCAATCCCATGATGATCTCGGTGTAGAGGTGATCGGGGAAGAAGTTGAAGAACTTCGGCCGATCGCCTTCGTCTCGGAATCGGAACTCGGTGACGCCATGAAGCCGGATTAACAGGATGTGGATGCCGATGAGCGCGATCATCGTGACCGGCAGAACCGCGGCGTGTAGGATAAAGAACCGCGGCAGGGTCTTCTCGTTGTAAACGTCGCCGCCCAGGAGCATCCTCTTGCCAAATCCACCGACGATCGGCACGCTGTCGGCGATATTGGCTCCGACGGTCGCGCCCCAGTAGCTCAGTTGTTCGTAGACGAGGCTGTATCCCGTGAATCCGACGACCAGCGTGCAGAGCAGCAGGGCCATGCCGATCATCCAGTTGAACTCGCGCGGCTGGCGATAAGCGCCGGTGAAATAGACGCGCATCTGGTGCAGCACGACGGTGGCGATCATCAGCGTTGCCGCCCACTTGTGCAGGCTGCGGATGAACCAGCCGTATTGGGCTTGTTCCGTGATGTAGCGGACTGATTCATACGCCGTCGTCGGCGCGGGTTGATAGTAGAAGGCCAGAAGAATTCCAGTCGCAATCTGAACGACGAAGAGATAGAGCGGCGTCCCGCCCAGGCAGAACCACCAGCGCTTGAGGTGATAGGGCACCGGCTCGTTGGTCAGTTCGCGCAGCACCTCGCCCTGAATGGGGATGCGCTGCCGGAACCATTGCGAGACGGAATGAAGCATGGTGGGTGGCGGCTGCGAGCCGATCCGTGCTAAGCGCCTGAGCCGACGATGCGGACCGGCGCTTGGATGAAGATCAAGCCGTTCTCGATGCGGAGCGCGTACTGCGGCAGCGATTGCCGGGCGTCGGCGGGGGGTCCGGCCGTGGCCACGCCATTCGGATCAAACACTCCGTTGTGGCACGGGCAAAAGAAACGATTGTTCTGTGGCTCCCAGTGCACCTGGCAGCCGAGGTGCGGGCAGGTGCTCGAGAGAGCGAGAAAATCGTCCGCCGTTCCAGCATTGCCGCGACGGGTGAGCGTGACTTTCTGGCCGGCGGGAGTTTCGAAGCGCACCACGTCGCCAACGCGCAGATCCGCGGCCTGCGCCACGTAGAGCCAGGCCCATTCCTGGTCGACGCCGCCGTAGAGAAACCGCCCGGCCATGACGCCGAGCGCGCCGTAGCTGGCCGTCAGCCCCGTCACCATCGTCGCCGTGGACGCCAGCGAGAGAAATGTCCGGCGATCGGTTTCCTGTGCCATCGCTCGCCTCCGGGCTGGCTATTTGAGTTCGTCGCGGATCCAGGTGTACACGGCGACAGTGGACGGCAGCCCGAGAGTCGTGGCGGCCAGGGCGACCACCTGTTCGATCTCGCCGCGGCTGGCGCCAGCCGCCGCGGCCTTGCGCGCCGCCGAGTGCACGGCCCCCTCGCGCAGGCTGCCGATCGCAATGCCCAGCTTGACCAGGCGCGCTGTCCGCTCGTCGAGCGGTCCGTCCATCCCGGCGCCGCTCAATTGTTCCCACGCGCGCCCGATCGCGGGGAAGCGCTTGACGAACTCCTGATACGATGCCGGCGGCTTGCGCAGTTTGCTCATCGTCACTCCCGTAATTGCACTGGATGGGAACTGTTGTCACTGAGGCCCACGCGCTTGTCAAGCAAGAACCGCGCAATCTTCGCAGCTTTCGGGTTCTTCGAGGGGAAGCGCGATGCCGCGCGGCCGCACCGGCGCCGGCAACGGAGACAAACCGAATCCGATTCGTTCCGACGCGATAAAGGCCGCGAGCGTCGCCGCCAAGGCGCCGTAAACTCCGCTTGGATCGCGCCGCCGCAGACCCAATGTGAATGAAGGAACCCACCAGACCAGATGATCTCGGAAAAACGTTCGCTGTGAATCACGGCAGGTTTCCGCCTGCCGATCGTTCGTCGCCAGCCGCTGCATCATCAGCAGGTGGGCCATGAATCCCAGTTCCAGAGCGACGTGATCCGGGCGATCCGGGCGTTGACGGCCGACGCCCAGGCCGAACGCGCGGTAGAATCCGCTGACGTCCGCCATCTGCTGCGCGCGAAAAAATGGGTCTTCGGAAGCGCAATACTCGGTTTCGTACGGCGGACATTCGCGGATGGTCACAAGTCCGAAGACGCGGTCGAACTCGTCTACGGACCCGCCAGGTCGTTTCGACAGACGCTCAAGGACGGGGCCGAGGGTGAGCTGCTTGGGAGAAAGTTCGCCGAACCCAAGCGGCGCCGAATCTGTCGGCGACTGCTCGCGCAGCAAATCGGCGGCAGCCTGCGCCAGTTTGACGTTGCGCTCCTCGCAAAGGATGCTCGAATCGACCGTTCGCGGATCGGTCAACAGCGCCGCAAAGTACCGATACAGCGTCTCCCGCGCCAGATTGATCGGTAGGAGGTCCAGTGTATCTTTCATCGGGCTTTCTCCCGGGAAATCAAATGGAGTTGGCATGTTTGTCCTTCGGCCGCTCAAAGACCGGCTCCTCGATCGTCACGCGCACCACTTCCTTGCCGAATTTGTTGAAGCCGATGACCGTATCGTTGAAGATCTCCTGCACCCGGTCCCTGCCGTCGGGCATGCGAACAGCGACTTCGGCGACTTTCGGTCCTTTCTCGATCTTGAACTTAAACAGAATCTGCCGTTGTGCGCGGAAGAGTTGCAACACGGCCAGGAGTTCGCGGTCCGGGCAGGAGTACTGTTCGATCGCCCGATCGACGCCCGGGCCGAACATCTGCTGCAAATAGCCGCGCGGAACCCAGCGCGGTGGAATGTAGAAACCGTTCGGCTCCGTGCCGAACTGCGGATACAGCGGCAGAGCGACCTGCCGTTCCCGGATCAGAAAGTACAGCGGGCTTTCGGGATCGACGGCCCATTGACCATCGTCGGCAATGCGCACCAGACCTTGCAGGCGGATTTTCCCGACGCAGACGGACATGCACCGCGTCTCCGCCGGTTCGCCATTGGGGCTCAGTTCCGGATCCTTGCCCTCGATGCGCGGATAGCAGCCGACGCATTTCTCGCTGGTATTGGTCGTCGGACGGTACATGACCTTCTTGTACGGGCAGCCCTCGACGCACTTGCGGTAGCCGCGGCAGCGTTCCTGATCGATCAGCACGATGCCGTCTTCCGGACGCTTGTAAATCGCCTGGCGGGGGCAGGCGCCCAGGCAGCCGGGATAGGTGCAGTGGTTACACAAGCGAGCGAGATAGAAAAACCACACTTTGTGTTCCGGCAGCGACGTCGAGCCATTGAACGCGCCGGGCTTCCATCGTCCGCCGGTCGCGGAGTCTTCGTGAACGTTCGGCGCGCGCCATTCTTCCTCGGTTGGCAGGTAGCCGAGCACGGTCTGCGGCCCTTCGGGTCCGACGCGGAGCGGCGCCGCTTCGAAGATCGTCTTGCCCTTGAAGACGCCGAAGGGGCGCCGCGGCCCCTCGGCCTGGCCCGCATCCCACACCTGACCGCCGGGATTGACGGCCTCGAGCATCGATAGCAGCTTCGCGTCCCAATGGTGGGGATACCCTCCGAACGGCTTCGTCTCCACGTTGTTCCACCACATCGCCTCCTGACCCTTGGCAAACGTCCAAGTGCTCTTGCAGGCCATGGTGCACGTTTGGCAGGCGATGCAGCGGTTGATGTTGAAGACGAACGCAAACTGCCACTTCGGGTGGCGCTCGTCGTAGGGGTAGCTCATCGAACGGCCGAGCTGCCAGTTGAAGACTTCGGGCATGGCGTCGCCCTCCGATTGACACGGCGCGATCAGTCAACGCCGGTGGTCGCGTCGGACCGTCAGTTCGATCAATTCGGGTTCGTCGAAATCCGCTTGGTCGGCGATGGACTCCTGGACGCGGAACACGCCGACCTCGCCGAGGATGTCGCTCAATCGACGACCGATCTCTTCTTCGCCGAACAACTCCAGCAGTTGATTGAGCACCGGATAGTTGGGGTCATGGAACAGGCTGAGCAGTTGCTCGTGGTCCCAGCCGACGCCGGCGAATTCCTGCACGATGCACGTCAGCATGACGTCGGGATCGCCGGGCGCCGGCTGGCCCGCCAGCTCGAGCGGATCATCGACTTCCATATCCCGCGTCAGCGGGTGGACTTTCGGGACCAGCGTGGATGGAGTGCCCATGATTGCTCCTCCGATTCCGAGCCCAACCGGCGGTTCGTCAATGGCCGCAGCCGCACGACATTTGGCAGGCGCCGGCGCCGAAGGATCGCTTGACTCCGAACCGGTCGGCCAACTCGTCGGCCACGGCCAGGTATTTCTCGTGCTGGCCGGTCAAGCCGGGGGCGTGTTCAGCGCGATCGAATGCGCGCAGCAGTTCATCGTCATCGACTCCGCGCAGGAAACTGTTGGCCATCGGGAACAGGCACGAGTCTTCCTTGTGAATGTGCGCTCGGAGCATCTGGATGTACTCGCGCGCGGCCCGGGCGAACCGATCAAATGCGGTGGCGTCGCCGAGCTGCCCGCTGTGAACCGCTTCGGTCATAGTGGCCATGAGCCCGCGGCCGACTTCGTGCTCGCGCCGCATCACGGCCGTGGGACCGTGCGTGCGCGAAAACCCGCGCGCTTCCAGCGCCGGAAACAACTGATCTTCTTCCTTCCCGTGATGGCATCGGTCGGCGAAATTGCGGAAGAAATCGAGCATTTGCTCGGCGCTGTCCCAGTCAAATCGGGCGGGATCGGCCGTGGCCGCTTCCAGGCAAGACAGCACCCGCTCGATGACCCGATGCTCTTGAGTGAGGATGTCGGTCGGTCGCATATCCAGCTCCTTTGAGTTAGGCGAGTTTGCCAGCGACCTGGATGAACCCGCCGGTGAGGTACAACTGGTTGATGGGCGAGTGTTCGCTTTCCGGCCCAAGTCCGCGCGTGGCCGGCTCCCAAGGCCCGCGGCCGCCGAGTCCGCCATTTTCCGCCTTGATGATGCGGACCAGCGTCTCTTTTGGAACCGTGTTGACGGCGTGGTTGTCCGCTTCGCCGCCGAACATGAATCCCATTTTCAACTTGGCCTTGTGGAACAGCGTGTCGGTCTGATGCATGGGCATGAGCCAGTTGCGCGTGCAGGATTGCTGCGCGCCGTAACGGAGATTCGCCTGGTAGCCGGTGTCGGCGGATTGGGCTCGGCCGTCCGGACGCGTCTCGTGCGCCAAGACAGTCTTTTCGGGTCGCGATAAACGGCGCGTGCTTGGTCATGACCACGCCGCGCGGGTAGCTCGTGTTGTACGTGACCCGCAGCATGAGGCGGGCGACCTTGGCTCGCCGCGGGTCCTTTTGCCAGCCGCGGAACGGCCGATCCGCCGGGTTGGCGTCCACGTAGACGTAGTCCCCGTTGGCAATTCCGAGCGCTTGGGCGTCCTCGGGGTTCATGTGCAACTGATGATCGCCGAATCCCGGCAAGCGCTTGTCGCGGCGGAACGGATCGCCGAAGTTCGAATCCCAGATGATGTGCCAATCCACGGTGGACCACGACGAATGGACCCGATGTCGCGTCTTCGGAGTGAGCAGATAGAACTGGAAGCCGGCCTGCCAGAGCGGATTTTGCGTCCGCTTGATTTCAGACCACGGCAGTTTGACGTTGCGAATCGTCCGCTCGTCCCAGTGCATGGCGTCGCGCGGCACGCCGAAATCATCCGGGCGCACCAGCGGATTCGTGCTCACGATCACGTTGGGGAGATACGGCGTGGCTTCCGGGCCTTCCCGGTGAACGATGAAATTCTCGCCGTGCTGGATCGCCTCCGGAATGTCGCAATAGGCGTTGAGCCGGCCTGTATCAGTCCAAAACGGCATATTGTCGTGGACGTTTTCCCAGAAGGGAATCCGCGGATAGGTGCGGAACAGCATCAAAGCCGTGCCCGGCGTGCCGAACTTGCCGGACAGGATGTCGCCGACGCGATAGCCGCGCGTCGTCGTCGACGCGTCGAGCAGCCGCTGGATGTAGACGTTTACGCCGTCCGACTTGTTGGCCAGAATGAACCGCCAATAGTCGGCGTACCGCGGATCGCCGGTTTCGCGGCTCAGGGCCTCGGCCGTTTCGGCGAGGATGTGCACGTCGTCGCGCGAGTTGAACACCGGCGCAATGCCGCCCTTCCAGATGTGCAGGTACGGGTTCGAGCACGACGCGGTGATCTCATAAGTCTGAAACTCCATCCACGTGTTCGCCGGAAACACGATGTCCGAATACTCGCAGGTGCTCGTCATCTCGACGTCCTGCGCGACGATGCAATCGATCTTCGGATTGACGACGAACAGCATGTCGTAAGCATGCTTGGCGTTGTTGAAGAGATTGACGTTCGTGAACCAGAGGAACTTGGTCGGCGTCGGCATGTGCGTGTCGCCGGTGAAGCACTTCCGACCGTACTTCGGCGTGTTGACGACCAGCGGCCGCTCGCCGTGATTCCAGTAGGCCGGCTCTTCATCCTTCGTCGTCTTGCGAACCGGAATGATCTTTCCGTCGGCCTTGGGATCGAGGTTTGGTGCGAACGGATCCTCCGCGATCCAGCCGAGAAATCCGGGCCCCGATTCCGGAGATGACTGGAACAGGGCTGATTTGTAATTGCCGGCCCACGTGAAGCAGCCAGCGCCTGGTCGGCCCAATTGACCCGTCAGCATGATCGGCAGGTACTGAGCTCGATTGCACAGCGTTGCATGGAACCAGTGGTTGATCCCTTCGCCGACGTGGATGGCGACGGCATGCCCCGCTTGCGTCGTGTCCCAGATGTCCTTCGCCAGCCGCTCGATCAGCGCTGGATCGGCGCCGGTGATTTCCGCGACCGTGGCGAGATCGTAATCGCGCAGGTGCGTCTGGTACGCATCCCACAGAGTCATAACCTCGACGCGGGACCCGTCGGCCAGGGGCAATTGATCCTTGTAGCTCAGCGCCGGCGCGAGTCCGTCGGCCGCCATCCGCTCCCCGAGTTGATCGCGCGTGATCGGCCGCACGGCCTTCGTCTTTTCGTCGTAGATCACGAAGTCGCCGCCGATCTTGGCGTACTGTTCGTCGGTGAGGTGCTGCGTGACGAACGATGGCCCGTCTTTCCGCAGGCCGGGCTTGTATCCCGGAAACACATCAGCCGCTCGGACGCGCTTTAGATTGTCCGTTCGAATGAGCAGTGGGAAATCGGTGTAGCCTTTCACGAACTTTTCGTCGAACCAGCCACGCTCGATCATTAGCCGAGCGACGCCGAGAAACAGCGCCGTATCAGTGCACCCGGGGCGGACCTGGATCCAGTAGTTCGCCTTGGTGGCCGGCGGCGAATACTCCGGGGTGATGACCACGATCCGTCCGCCGCGCTCCATCATCTCGATGAACCAGTGCGAATCGGGCATCTTGTTTTCAACGAGATTCTTGCCGCACTGAATGTGCAGCTTGGCGTGGCGCATGTCGTTGAAATCGCAATCGGCCGTCTGCAACCCGAGGACGAATGGATGTCCCGGCGCCTGATCG